>Ga0187868_1000009_pt1 | contig 205223 bp, 189 predicted proteins | sample June2016WEW_13_4_FD_133014 | JGI IMG/M metagenome (GOLD analysis project Ga0187868, IMG submission 133014) | Peatland microbial communities from SPRUCE experiment site at the Marcell Experimental Forest, Minnesota, USA - June2016WEW_13_40 | ecosystem: Environmental > Terrestrial > Soil >... | reverse complement strand
GTTTCAACCATTTCCACTGCTTCATTGGCGAGTTTGATCTCGCCAGCGAGAAATGCCTTGAAGCTCTGCTCAGAGATCTTTGTTACCTGAGTAGAGAACTTGGCAATATCATTCAATATGGTTTCACTGACCACCTCTCGATCCTTCAACGCTAGGACTTCGTTTGCAATATTCTCTGCGGCGTGGTCACCCCAATTGCCAACCTAGCCGTTCAAAACGGCGTGTATAGGAACTGGTTACGAAATTAAAATTCTGCCCTGACTGCGGCGCCAATCAAACTGAGGAGGAAAAAGCCAAAGCAATCTCAGTAAATTGAGTTTCAAGAATTGGGCGTCCTCTAAGATCGGCTAATTCAATGTCAATGCAGACCTACCAAAAAGCGATGGGCTAAGGATTACGAATTCCATAATTGCACTTGGATGTCAATTGTGGCGTAATTGACAGTCAATCACGGCTGTGCGGATCGCCTAAAGTGCCTAAGTTGGCCTAAAGGTAGTCGTTTACCGAAAGTTTTAATTGGTATAACTTGGCTTTTTCGAAATTCTTGCCCTTCACTTCGAGCGGTTTCGTTGCATCGAAACCAACCTTTGTTGTCTTCCTGGTTTCTGGGTCCGCTGAGGGGTCTAGTGAGGATCCTGTTTCTCCGGCCTTGATTACGAGTCCGCGGTCTCCTTGGAAACGTGTTGCAAAGGCCCATTCTACGTCCATTGGGTCGGTGGGGTCGATGTCTTCATCAACGCTCAGCACGTGCTTCAGGGACGTGTGGCCTCTGAAGGCTGCCTCAATTGCCTTCCGCCCATCATCCTCGTGCCTCTTCCGTATCTTCACAATGGCATGGAGCCATGATGCACCTCCGGGCGTGATGAACACATCGGCGCAGTCGCATACTTTGGAAACCTCCCGGTAGATTGTGGGTTCGCGTGGTGTTCCCATCAGTATCTTATGTTCTAGGCCGCCGGGGACCAGTGCGTGGTAAATTGGCCGCTCACGGTGGTATATGTGGTCTATTTTCACGACGTGTTGTGAGCGAACTAGGTCGTAGGTTTCGGTTAGGTCGATGAAGGGGCCTTCCTCATGCATCGCACCAGTAATCCTCCCAGCGAGCACGAATTCAGTTTCCGCTGGGACGTAACAGTTAGCGTCAGCGCACTTGGCGACCTGTAACGGTTCGAGGCTATTTGCGATTTCAAGTTCATCTCTCCCCAATTCAACGGAGCAGGCGCCTGCCAAGAGAACGTTCGGGGCGTTTCCAACGCAGATTGCAATAGGGAGGTCACCTTGGTTCTTCTCTAGAAGAGTATGAAGGTGCCGCGGAATGATCCTTATCGCCAATTCGTCTTTGCTAATCTGCATCAGGCGGTGGAAACTGACGTTCTGGCCGATTTCGGGGTGGCTTGCGATTACAACTGCTGAGCTAATGTATTTGCCCCCATCCTTCTCCGCGTGTAAGAGAAGCGGTAAACGGTTCAAGTCCACCTGCTTTTCAGAAATTTCGAAACACGGGGAGTTGTCGGTCCGTTGCGACTTAGTTGGATGTTCAATGGCTGCGAGTAGCTTTGCAACAATTTGGCCGGGTTGAATGTTCAGGTATTCGGCTATGAGGCTGCGGGATGCGCAGATGTTCGCGGCAACAGGAATCTCACACTCCTCTAAGTGGAGTAGGGTTGGTTTCGGTTCTAGTGCCTTGATGAATGCTGCGGCTTCGAGGTGGCTTGAGAGGGTTTTCTTGGCTTCGATAAGTTTCCCGTTGGCCCTGAGCTTTTCAACCCATTTTCTGAAGCTCAACTGGTCCATCTCTTGTAGAGCTCCGACTCGACGCCCAGCACATCTAACACTTTCCCTACTACATGGTCCACCATATCGTTCACCGTTTTGGGTTCATGGTAGAAACCGGGGCTGGCTGGTAGAATCACTGCGCCCAACCTTGCAAGCTTTAGCATATTCTCCAAATGAATCGCGCTGAGCGGCATCTCCCGCACAACAAGAACCAACCGACGCTGTTCCTTAATCGCCACATCCGCAGTCCGGCAAATCAAGTTGTACGCATACCCGTTAGCGATGGCGGCAACGGTCTTCATGGAGCAAGGGCAGACGACGACCGCATCGGTCTTCGTCGAACCTGAGGCGATATCAGCGTCGATGTCATGTTCCGTTAGCAGCCTACCTTGGCGCTTCAAGCGTTTCAACCCGTCCTGTGTCTCAGCTGCTAGAACCTGTTTCGCGGCGTCCGACACGATAACTGTTAACTCAGTTCCAGCTTTAGCTAATTCTGTTGCGAGGCTTACGCCATAAACAACTCCTGACGCACCAGTGACCGCAAGAACAACTTTCAACTATGAACCACGAACCGCGAAGAAAATTAGACTCGACCGGTTTTAAGTAGTGGGCCTGTTCTCCAACGATGAAACCGAAGAAAGTTTCTTTCCAGCATTATCAGAAGAAAATTAGTCATAGGTGTGTATTCTCGGCTTCCGCGGATTGCCTGAATATTGTGGTTCCCTTGACGGGCTTTCCGGACATAGCTCTTTGCAGTCTTTGGGGATTGTTGAGGTTTATTAGAATGACCTTGATGCCGGCTCTCACGGCCGGCAAGATTTCAGTAAGCTTCCCTCTCATTCCTCCAGAAGCGTCAGGCACATTTGCCGGCCCAGCCTTCTCCGCCCACTCCTGAAGCCCCTCGATGTCGAGGGTTGAGATCAGCCTTGCTTTATGATCGAGTTTCGGATCTGCCGTAAACAATCCATCGACATCAGTTCCGAAAATTATGGTGTGAGCGTGAAAGGCCATGGCCAAGTTAACTGCGATCTGGTCTCCAGAGACTACACTTGCGCCAAGCGAAATGTCTTGAACTATATCGCCTCCAATACACGGAACGAGACCAAGTTTAAGCATGCTCGATATTATTTCAAAATTCTGTGAAACGATTCTTCCTCGGTCAGCCATCAGACAGCTTGATGCAGCGACTGGAGCAACAGGGATGCGCTCTTCCGCTAAGATCGAAACTGCCTCGTTTTCTAGCTTGAGAAGAGAGGCTTTAGTTTTGGCATATCCGATTAACTGCTGACGTGACCTAATCGGGCTTATGAGATTGTATCTGTTGACTAGGATATGACCGAACGACCCTGCTCCATGGACGAGCAGGTAGTCCCTGTGATTTGCAAGAACTCTTGCCGTCGACGCGATTGCTTTTCGCTTGATGACGAAGAGCCTTGTTTTATCAGTGATGGCAGCCCCTCCGAGTTTGATTACGATCATCTGCTGACCGAGTTTACTTAACCTGTGATGCTCGAATAATTATTTTTGTTATCGCGGGTTGTGTTACCGTTACTGGTGCATTTGTTGAGCCATACCGGCACCTTGGGATTTGGTCTGTCACACGAGTGCGTGGAGTTAGCAGTATGTAATGGTGCCCCGTACAACTGCGAGATATCCGTGACATCTTCAATCCCAAGTTCTAAAGGGAAGTAGGTGCTTCTGCTTGGTGATTACCGATGGCTAAGAGCTCTGAAATTTCTGGATTCTATAAGCTCCCCGTTGCTGACCGGGTAAAAGCAGTGAAGGATTTCGCTGGACTTAACGAGGAAGAGGCGGCTATGCTCCAGAAACCCGGTGCCTTAGGGTTTGAGGTTGCCGATCGTATGGTTGAAAACGTCATCGGCGTAATGCCGGTCCCTATGGGCGTCGCAATGAACTTTCTCATCAATGGCAGAGAGGTTATTGTTCCAATGGCCATCGAAGAGCCGTCTGTTATCGCGGCCGCTAGTAACGCGGCTAAGATGACCCGGCCTAAAGGGGGTTTCCAAGCCACAACGACCGACCCGATCATGATTGGTCAGATTCAGGTTGTTGGAGTTCAAGACGCACACAGGGCCAGATTTGAGATTCTAGCACAAAAAATGGAACTCTTGAAACATGCCAACGCGCAAGACCCCGTCCTTGTATCTCTAGGCGGTGGAGCTCGAGACCTAGAAGTTCGGATCATTGACACTTTCCAAGGAAAGATGGTCATAGCTGAATTGTTGGTCGACTGCCGCGATGCGATGGGAGCAAACGCCGTCAATACGATGACCGAAGCAGTTGCCCCGCTCATTGAGAAGATTTCGGGCGGACGCGTCTATCTGCGGATTATATCCAACCTAGCCGTGAAGCGACTGGCCCGCGCCAAAGCAACCTTTCCTAAGGACGCGCTTGGTGGAGAAGAAGTTGTTGACGGAATCGTGAACGCATATGCCTTTGCTGCCGCAGACCCTTACCGATGCGCAACCCACAACAAAGGTATCATGAACGGCGTCACAGCTGTTGTCCTAGCGACGGGCAATGATACCCGAGCGATCGAGGCCGGTGCCCACGCATACGCTGCCAGGTCCGGCCACTACACTTCTCTCACATCATGGGAAAAAGACGCTAACGGCGACCTAGTAGGAACTTTAGAGATGCCGATGGCTGTGGGGATCGTTGGCGGAGCGACCGCATCGAATCCAATTGCGAAAATCGCAGTGAAAATTCTTGGTATAAAGACTGCAAGGGACTTGGCAGAGGTGATTGCCTCGGTTGGCTTGGCCCAAAATCTAGGTGCCCTGCGTGCTCTGGCGGCCGAGGGTATCCAACGCGGCCACATGAGCCTGCATGCGCGCAACGTAGCAATAAGCGTCGGCGCAAAGGGCGATCTGATCGAGAAAGTTTCGGCGCGTATGGTGGCTGAAAGAAAAGTTAGAGTGGATCGTGCAAAGGAGTTACTGGAGGAGTTCACTAAGCGTTAGTTGGAGATGGTGGCGTCTCAACTTCTACCAGCGTTTCCATGCTACGAATCTTCGGAATCGCATCCTTCTCCATCCACTCCGAAATGGTATCGTACATCTTTCTGTAGTACTTCTTGGTTGCATGCTTTACGATTCCGAGGCGCTCCATCCGGCGAATATAACGCCACTTCATGCTCCTTGAGATCTTGTCTCCCATTAGGCGGTCGATATCGACCTTCTTGAAGACCTTGGGTAGGTGAGCAAATGTTCCCACAATTTCTTTGGGAAAGGCAGTTAACGATTCTTTCGAAAGTTTTCGTTTGCCGCGAGATTCAAGCCCGCGCATCCTGGTATCATTTACTCTCAAAATGTACCCTTCCAAGTGGGCTTACGGTTTGATATCATAAAAGTCTTGTGAACGACTGTTTGGCTGCCATCCCAAGGCACATTCGTCACAAAGACCCAAGCACGAAAGCGAGCAGGCCGAAAGTCATCCATAAGAGGACGTACTTTTTGCTACGCTTTGCATTGCCGGGGCTAGGATTTATCAAAATGGAGTATGCGGTTAACACAAAGCCAATGTCGCAAATTACGACCAAGGGTATGTAGTAGTATGTAACCAAACCGAATAATAACGGTAGAGCGCTCAGAGCAACAGCGGCGAGGAAGAGAGTCGCCCCATACTTCCCAGCAATCGCGTTTCCTTTTGTGACGGCAATTGATCTAACCCCTCTCGACTTATCGCCTGGAACATCAACGATGCCTTTCACAATTTCCCGTCCTACGCTTGAGAGGAAGGCCAGCAAAGCGAATATAGCGAGAGACCAATTCAGGCTAGCGACAGCGAATCCACCATACACGAATGGTATCGCAACGTTTGTGCTCACCAATACGTTGCCAAGAAGACCCGTCTTCTTCACCCTCGCGTTATAAGAAATCATAATCACCAGGCTTAGCAGCGCGATCAAGAGGGTTGGAATACCCGTCTTTGACGCTGACAGAAGCCCGAGGGATCCTAAGATTGCAGCAAAAGAGAGCGCTTCCGTCCTGCTAACGACGCCTGAGGGTAGAGGTCGTTTCGGCTCGTTGATCAAATCGATCTCGCGGTCAAAATAGTCGTTGACTACCATTGACGCGGCTAAAAGGAAGAATCCAGCCATGAAACCATAGAAGGCCGCCCTGCTGGGCACAATTACAGAAGATATGATTTCACCCACTATGACAGCGAAGCCTATCATCACGCAATTAGGCAAGCGCATCATGGTTAGAAGTCCAACGATTTTCTGAACCATGGAATAATTCGCGTTAGACTGCAACTCTTTCGAGCCTGCTTCGCAATGCGTCACCCAACTCTCTAACCCACCATTTTAATAGTATCACGCTCAGTTTGAGCAAGAATCAATCTCTCGCAACCCTCCAAGATGGTGCGTGACTGATCCCTTGTCCGAAATCAAGATCGGGACCGTAGAGAATCATTTACTGACTGTGATCAAAGACAAAGGAGTCGCTCACTTAACCCTCTTCGACCCAGAAAAACTAACCCCGTTTGCAGCTAAGAAACTTGCAACCGAGGTTAAGATGGCCGGTACAGCCGCGGCCATGGTCGGAGGTTCCACATCAACCTCAGTCTATGAAATTGATGCAATTGTCAAAGCGATTAAGACATCAGGTCTCAAGGTCATCCTTTTTCCGAACGATGTTGCGGGGTTGAGCCGGAATGCCGATGCCGTCTTTTTCATGTCGCTATTGAATTCGATAAATCCATACTATCTCACAGGAGCCCAAGCGCTTGGCGCTCCACTGGTGAAGCGGTACCGTATCGAACCGATTCCGCTGGCGTACTTGATTATTGGAGAAAATGCCGGAGCAGCAGGTTTTGTGGGTAATGCGAACCCCATCCCCTACGACAAGCCCGAGCTGGCAGCGATCTACGCTCTGGCCGCTGAATATCTAGGGATGAGATTCGTGTACCTTGAAGCCGGCTCAGGCGCGAAACAAATGGTCTCCCCTGAAATGGTTTCAGCCGTGCGAGAGACCTGCCGTATGCATATCATAGCGGGCGGAGGCATTAGATCTCCATCGCAAGCCGTAAAACTCGTGAAAGCAGGCGTCGATGTAATTGTTACGGGTACGATTGCGGAAAAAGCGTCTGTGAGGAAACTGCGCGAGATAATCCGAGCCATACAGTGACAGTTGGCGAGGTTAGCCGCTTGGCACATTCCTTCTCCAAACGCATCAGTGGTACGACACCTTACTACAACATGATTAGGCGTGTAGCGTTTCCTTCGACGAAGACGATCGTTCTAAGTTCCGTTCTGTTCACGACAGTAGGAACCGGGTTATCTTTCCTAATTACGAAGGGTACTCCGGCTTCATTTCTGTTCGGTATCGTATGGGGATTAGTCGCGCTAACTATACCTGCGTCCGTTTCGGACCTCATCCTCTATTTCACGATAATGAAGAAAGATCCATTATTCTACTTCAGGCGCTGTCTTGCCCTCTCATTGTTCACGACAATCACGATGGTGATACTATTTCTTGTCGGCGCAGTTATCTCGGTCCTAGATTCGAGATTCATCTTTCCCGATTTCGCGGTCATCCTAGGGTTGTTTGCTGTTATTCCTCCGAGGGCTCTGGCGGTCTTTTCCATGTCGAAGACCAGCTTCGTTAGGAGATTGGTGTTCGCGCTCGTCGAGCCATGCTTAATGGCGCTGTCGGTGATCCTTGCGTTCGGTCTTCCGGCAGGGCGCATGCTTACCGGCCTGCTGCTTGCCTCAACTGTTGGCGTAGCATTCGCTTTCGCCTTGATTTGTATGATTGAACTGAGCGGCCGCAAGGCCATCGGGTTCTCACCGATTCGTATGTTTCGCGCTTTCCTGCTTGATTGGCTGGAAGGGCAGAATGATGAAATTGAATCGTATCTCTACGAACTTGGTGTGGAAACCGAGGTAGATGCAGCGGCGTTTGCTTTTCGGGCAAAAGGAAGCGAGAACATCAAGGGTATCATTCTGGTATCAACCCTGCATCCTGGCCCTTTTCTCAATGTCGGTAGTAGCGTTCTGCCGTATTTGTTCGGAGCTATAATTCAAAGGACCTTTCATGCTGTCGCATTAGTTCCTCATGGCGTGTCTGGACATGAACAGAACCTCGTGTCGCAGGAGCAGAACGAAAGGATCATAGAATGGGTTCTCACTAATCTCGAAAACTCGAGGTACTACAGCGGGGCCACTCCGGTCGAGAGAACAGCAAACGAAATAGCGACGGCGACATCGCAGGTTTTCGATGGATGCGCCCTAGTGACTATGACTACTTCGCCACTAGATATGGAAGATGTTCCGTCCGAACTAGCAATCAACCTCTCTGGGCTGACGCACGGTAAATTCCGCGGCCTCGCCTTAGTAGACGCTCACAATTGCCTAACTGGCCCCGCAACTATGACTCCTCAAAAGGTAGGGGCTCTTCAGGAGGCTGCGTTGGCTTCGTTACAGATCTCCTCGGAACAGAAGCCAAGAAGCTTCAAAGTGGGAGTGGCCCATAAAACTCTGGGGAATTTCACGTTAAAGGAAGGGTTCGGGCCAGGTGGAATTTCAGTTGTCGCGATCGAAGTTGACGGAAGTCAGTTTGCTTACATAACGATCGACGGGAACAATATGATTAGAGGGTTAAGGGAGGAGATTCTGAAGAGTGTTAAAGGGGTAGGGTTTGATGATGGAGAAGTGATGACAACCGACACGCACATGGTCAACGGGGTCGTTTCCGCACGTTTGGGTTATCATCCCATAGGCGAAGTCGTTTCAAGAGAGCACATAATTGAGGAAGTTACCAACGTTTGCCGTGAGGCACTCAATAACTTGGAAGAGGGGGAAGTCAGCGTGATCTCGGGTCAGATTCCGGTTACAACACTAGGTCATAAATCACTAAGACGTGTAATGGGCGTAGTCTACCGTATATCGAAATTCACCGCGCTCACACTCTTCCCAATGGTCGTTCTAATCACAGTTCTATCACTACTATTCCTGGTGTGACCATGACCGCCGTCGTACCACGCGACTCACATTACATGCAGCTCCCACGAGAGGTTCTAATTGGTAACAACGTCGCGCCCTTGGTCGGTGAGACGCTCACAAGGCTTGGTTTTCATGGACCAGTGCTTATGGTTACGGGCGAGAATGTATTATCGATCGCAGGAGACACGATCCTCGAGTCACTGAAATTTCGCAGCTTCAAAACAGAAACAATGACTGTTAAGAGCTCCACGACAGAAGAAGTTGCCAAGGTAGAGAACAAAATCCGCGAGATGAAGCCCGACGTGGTCGTCGGTGTCGGCGGCGGTAAAGACATCGATGTAGCCAAGCTCAGCAGTATGAAAGCGGACACCCGATTCCTAAGCGTACCAACCGCCGCCTCACATGACGGCATCGCTAGCCCGCTTGTTTCGATGAAGGGCATGGATCGGCCCTATTCTTACGTTGCCCATTCTCCAATCGCTATCGTCGCAGATACCGCTATCATCGCGAAGTCACCGTACCCGCTAATCGCGAGTGGATGTGGGGACGTGGTTGCAAAATACACCGCTGTGCGCGACTGGAAGCTGGCGCATCGAATAAAGAACGAATACTACGGAGACTACGCAGCGGAACTTGCTCTAATGAGTTCTCGTCTTGTGATTAAGAACGCCAGCAGTATTCGGGCGATGTTCGATTCAGGAGTGAGAACCTTAGTGGAAGCGTTGATCAGTTGCGGGGTAGCGATGAGTATAGCCGGCTCAAGCCGGCCTTGCAGCGGAGCTGAGCATCTCTTTAGTCACTCACTTACCATGATTGCCCCGAAACCAGCTTTGCATGGTGTACAGTGCGGTGTCGGCACCATTATGTGCGCATATTTGCATGGAGCAAATTGGCAGCTGATTAAGGACTTTCTTCATAAAATCGACGCCCCCACAACCGCAAAAGAGTTGCAAATTGAGCCAGAGTACATACTGAAAGCGTTAACCATGGCGCACACCATAAGGCCAGAACGTTACACGATTTTAGGAGAAAGCGGCCTAACTCAAGATGCCGCCCGCAAAGTTGCGACGATCACCGGCGTGATCGAGTAAGACGTAGAAATCATAACGAGAGCAAGCAAATGCCCACTCACGAGATCGACGAGAAAATCAGGAAAGCGGCCGTTCTGAACGCGATTAAGCATAATGGAAAGGCGGATCCTGGTGCAGTGCTGGGAAATCTTCTCGGCGAGAACAACGACCTAAAGCCGAAAGCAAAAGAACTCATGAGCTCCGTTCGGCGTATCGTTCAGGAAGTCAACTCAATATCGCTGGAACAGCTGAATCGAGAAGCCTCCCAGGAATGGCCGGAGGAACTAGTGAAAGAGAAACCGGAAGAAGAAAGAAAGCTCCCCCCACTCCCAAATGCGGAGAAATACTCAAGAGTAGTCACCCGTCTAGCGCCCAATCCAGACTTTGTACTTCACATCGGCAACGCGCGAGCTGCGATCCTCAGCCACGATTACGCTCAAATGTACAACGGCAAGTTCATAGTTAGATTCGAAGATACCGACCCCCGACTCAAGAAAGCCCAACTACAATACTACGACATTATTCGAGAGGACCTGAGATGGCTAGGCTGCGGTTGGGATGAAGAATACATACAAAGTGATCGACTTCTAAACTACTACGAGGTCGGTAGAACACTCATTTCGAAGGATGCGGCCTACGTATGCGAATGCCAACCAGAACGATGGCGCGAACTTGTAAGCAACAAGACAGCATGCCCACATAGAGAGCTAGGCGTCGAGAGACAAATCGAAAGATGGGAGAAAATGTTGAATGGAGGCTACGGTGAAGGCCAAGCAGTCTATAGAGTGAAAACTGATCTAAACGATCCGAACCCCGCCGTTCGGGACTGGCCAGGATTCCGAATTGTTGACACAATCAAAAACCCACACCCACGGGTAGGTTCGAAGTTCAGTGTCTGGCCACTGTACAATATGGCGTCAGGAGTGGACGACCATGAGCTTGGAATAACCCACGTCATTAGGGGAAAGGAACATTTGACCAATATGGCCCGTCAACTGTTCATGTACCAGCACTTGGGATGGCATTATCCTGACGCTGTTCACTTCGGCAGGTTGAAAGTCGAAGGAATGAACTTGAGCAAATCGAAGATGATGAGAGCACTTGATGAGGGAGCAGTTGAAGGGGTTGACGATCCAAGACTCGGGACACTTGCAGCGCTTAGAAGGCGTGGGTATCGGGCGGAGACGATTAGGCAGCTAATGTGGGACGTAGGACCAAAACCTGTAGACGTGACCATAAGCTGGGACAACGTCAACGCCATGAACCGAAAGATAATTGACCGAACCTCTCACCGATACTACTTCGTCCCAGACCCAATCAGGACGAAGGTAAGTGGCGTTAAAGAAAGCAAGGATATACACGCCCCCCTCCATCCACAATATTCGGAAATGGGCAGTAGAACTCTGAGGTTACAATCACTCAATGACACGTCTACCCTCCTTCTGGCCGGAAGCGACCGAGCACTTCTAGTGTCCGGTAATGTCGTACGTTTGATGGGGCTCTTCAACATGCGCCCAGTCGGCTTCTCGGATGGAGAGCTTGGGGGAGAATGCCTTGGCGAATCGATCACGAAAGCCGAGAACGTCCCGATACTGCAATGGGTGCCCGACGAGCATAAACTCCCTGTAACGGTCGTGATGCCGGACGATACCCAAACTAATGGATTTGCTGAGGAAGGGCTTCGCGCGGAACCTGTCGGATCAGTAATTCAGTTTGTAAGGTTCGGGTTCGGAAGGATCGATGAAATTAAGGCAGACAAGGTAACCGTGTATTTCGCACACGAGTAAGAAATTTGTCCACAGGGTAATTGAATGTCAAACATTCAGAACTCAATCGAGAAAGAAGAGCTATGGAACGCCCTTGTTGATACCGCACACGCTCTCATCATGTACAAGGGCCATAAGCGATACGTCCAGGAAGTAATGCTCAAGGATCGCCCGGACATATCGCCGAAGGAACTCGCTATACGGCTGAGCATACCGCTAGGAGAATCGCTCGTGCTTCTCGCTGAAACGCGAGATCGGGAAAGTGAGGGCGGGAAAGCAAAAGCACCAGCGGAAGGAGGCGGGAAACGGGATGATCGAAGTCTTCTCGATTTCACCAAATGAGGCTGTACGGAGTGCGATGACGGTGCTCAGTGTCATCAATGGCGGGTAGCTGTTCATTGACTCGGTCGGTCATTCGTTCGTTCATGTAAAACCGGTATGAGGTTAAGGCGAGGGTTAACCATTCATCTTTTCGATGTATGTCGAGCTTGGAGTCGACGTTTATATGAGCTGGGTGTACTACACAAATTACGTGGTACATTACTGTGCTATCTTTGGGACGTTCGAATATCGGCCAATACCTTCCCCTAGCCATTGCCATTTTCTACGTTGTCACAGGCGATTACACGACATTCTTCCGATACATCCAGGTCATTCTGTAACTTCAGTATGGAAGCTCGTCCCGACTCAGAGAGACATGGAAGTTATTCTCGGTTAATTCGAGACCTGTAAGAGGCGGCGTCCGCCCTCCTTTTGGGCGAAGTCCCCCTATGGAAAACAAGTCACTAACTTCTCCGGTCCCGCAGGCAAGGGGGCCTGCAGTAAGGAGCTGCAGTTCTGCGTTAATCGCGAAAGGGTGACCAATAAGCGACTTCACCGTAAGCTCGTAATGGCGTGTGCTCACGGTCCGTGGACGCAAATTGGTGCGGCTCGATGCGGTTTCTTGGAAGAGGGCCTTCATACCAAGTATGACGTGAGTTCTTTCTCGTGGTTCGTTAGGTGTTATATTCAGTCCATGGTAGGTTCTCAAGGCTTAGCTAGTTAGGAGGGGGTGAGTCGGAAATGGAAGTTGAAAGTCGAAAGATGCCTGGTTGGGCGCGAGCTTTAGCCGTCGTAGTAGGGTTAGTCACTCTTGTCGCCGGATTCCTCGTTCTGGTATTCCCAGCACTAGGGATTCTCTTCGTCGTGTACCTTCTAGCGTTTGCGCTGATCCTCCTCGGCATAGAGAGGCTTGGAATGGGTATAACGGGCCACGCCTACACGATTACGGCCAAGAGTAAAGAACCAGAACCACCGAAAACCTGATGCTTCTCAACGAATTATCGGGCACTTCGGAGAACTGGTCCCTCTCCGACCCCTAGTGTTTTGTTATCATCTCTACACTAGTGGGCTGCCAGATTTACTACAAATACGTGCGCGGCACATGTCACTCGACGGACAGACTCCGGCATACAAGGCGGCAATGACCGTGAAGGGCCATGCCAAACGGTGAACATTGACTCAGAATGCGACCGTAAAGGAAAGCCTTCAATTCAATTCAGTACATCCAGGAACTGGGCAAGCATAATTCTTGTCTGTGGGTCGTCTTGGATGGATTTCATTCTCTAGCTGTTTTCTAAAGTCATGAAAGTTTTTGCATTCTTTCTCGAAGGCCTCTTTCTCAGTTTGAGCATAATCAAATTTGAACTTCTGCCTTTTTGCTGACTTTGGTAGGCTAAACAGCAGCTCCTCCTTCAAGTCAGTATCCGACCTGCCGACATACTTCGCGACAAATCCGCTTGTAGGTTGCTTCACATAACCCAATGCAAAGTTTCCTTTTCTACCGCCCTCTACATTCGCTTCGATAGTTTTCACGTCAAAATCGAACGGTCCTTGTCGCAGTTCAAGGTTTGGCAAAAGTTAGTTCGTGATTACTTGATTTTGTTCAAATTTATGCCTTTGCATGACCAAAGAGCAGTGTTGCCCGAAACATCACCCAATGGTTAACCCCTAAACGGCTCCTAGCCGTCACCCGTAGACGTACCAGAAAAAGTGTGCAAAACTTGGGACACGTTTTTGACTGTTACCTGTTGGGGCTTGGTAGGCCAAGCAACAATGGTAACTTTCCAGAGGTTTGATTAGAGGCTTGCATCTGGGAATTGTTTAGCGGTTGAGGGTTTGAAGGTTGGATGTTGACAAATTCGCCGAAGAAGCATTCAGGCGAGATGGCAGCATTCGATATGTAGGGATCGTAGACGTTGAGCATGGTCTTCTACTCTCAAAGATGCGCGAGGGGATTCAGAGCGTATCAGCTTCGGAGGAGGATGATCGCAATTTCGTACAAATGATGGGATTCATCATCGTCAGAACAGCCGAAAAGCTCCAACGAGTACTTGGCAACTTGGAGTCTATGACTGTCAGATATGAAAGTGCTTCTCGTATTCTTGAGGGTCAATAAAGTCCTAGTAGTCCTTAGCTACAACCCAGAGGTTACGAAGCCGTTCATGAGCGCTTCCTCGGACATCATGCGAATGTTGGGAACAACTTACCTTGGCGAAGACGATTAGGACTTCCGCATTTCTGGCGGGTATTTTGAATTCGCGTAAACCACTTACGCTGTAATCAAACGCAGAATCCGAAACTCATCCAAGTCACCAAGGGGTTTTTGACAGCTCTTATCGTCAAACGTAGACTTGCACTAATTCAACGTGCAAGTAGGCGTTCAGAGTTTTTCTCCTAGTTTTTCCACACGAACAATCCGAACGTGTCCTCTGCCAGTTTGGGTCTTGAATCGTTCTGGTATTTGTTCGATTTCCACATTATCGGCATCCATGAAGTCCATGGCAAATTCTGTGTTATCACATATCCAAGTGACTCTGTATTTATTGGGCATCGTACGTTACCGTGATAAGTACGTTAGTCGCGATATATTAGCTACCAAACGATTCTTGACCGCCAGACCGAACAAGCAAGGACTTGACAGAGCCCGTACCCGAGTGTTGTAACTAACTACTACTCTGATAACCGATGGGGCTTAATTTCAGTTCAGCATTTGAGAGCGCGTTCTACCGCGAGAACAAAGCCTTAGCCATTCAGCATATTCGCCACGTGCGAATGAGCGATAACAACAATAACAAAATGGAACGATTCAACGGCGAAACCCGCGATAGGGAGAAAGTTATGCGGTCACTAAAGAAATCGGATAGCCCAATTTTAGCGGGTTGCCAAATCTTCCACAACTACATGCGACCACACATGGCACTAAATGGAGAAACGCCAGCCGACAAAGCGGGAATAATCGTTAAAGGTAAAGACAAGTGGCTTACGCTAATCCAAAATGCAAGTAAGAAACATTGTAAACCTGACTTCCAATGAGCAAGGGCAATTACGTTGCGCTGGCTGCGGGGGCGGTTGCTGGTCTGCCTTTCGGCATATTTTTGGTGGCCCTTGGCTGGCTAGTTGAGTTTGCGCATCCTACAACATCCTATCTCAGTTTGCTAACAGACATGCCGCTCATTCTGATCGTCGGTTTAACCGTTGGCCTTTTCCTTCCGATTGGCGCTTGCGTAGGCGCACTTGTGGGGCTACTGTTCGTCAGGGTTTTCAACGGACTTGCAGTTCTCAAGCCTTTCCTTGGGACCTCAATGTATGGGAAAGCGATAGTCTTTGCAGTAATGTTATGGTGGCTCTATCTCATAGCTTGGATGGCTCGCTTTCACAGCATTAGGGTGGGGGATTGGATTTTCCAACTAGGGATGTTCGCCTTTGAAGGCGTTGTGTTCGTCAGCCTTTTTGGAAGGTGGACGAAAGCACCCAGTAGGTAAGGCGTAGGGTAAGTCCCGACAGGTAACAGCCCAAACCAAGCCCCTACAAGGTAACAGAACCCGCTCCCGAAATTTTTATATACGGTTTTTTACCTGCAGTAACAAAAGTGATGATTTGGCATGTCTAACCAACAGTCAATACCAGTTGTAATTCTGAAGGAAGGAACTCAACGTTCTACCGGCAAAGATGCGCAACGTAACAACATACTTGCGGCGAAGGTAGTTGCGGAAACCGTCAAAACTACGCTCGGCCCGCGGGGTATGGACAAGATGCTTGTCAGTACAATCGGCGACGTAGTGATCACAAACGATGGAGCCACTATCATGAAGGAACTAGACGTCCAGCACCCGGCAGCCAAGATGCTCGTCGAAGTGGCCAAGACGCAGGACAACGAGGTGGGCGACGGAACCACTACCGCCGTAATTCTAACGGGAGAATTGCTTGACAAGGCGGAGAAGCTTCTAGACAAAGACGTTCACCCGACAGTAATTGTGGAGGGTTACAGGAAGGGCGCTGATAAGGCTCGGGAGATTCTCGAAAGCCTAAGCGAAAAAATAGACCCCAACGACGCCGAAACCCTCAGAAAAATCGCGATGACCGCCATGAGTACAAAGGGCGTTACAGGTTCAAAGAACTACCTAGCGAAGATTGCGGTCGATGCTGCTCTTCTCGTGAAGGAGACGAGGGACGGCAAGACAAAGGTCGACGTAGATCTCGTTAAGGTGCTTAAGAAACACGGTAAGAGCCTTGAGGAAACTGAACTCGTCCGTGGTATAGTGGTCGACAAGGAGATCGCTCACCCGCAGATGCCCAAACGCATCGACAACGCTAAGATTGCACTGCTCAACGCCAAGCTCGAAATAGAGAAGACCGAGTTCGATGCAAAAATTAACATTAACAGCCCAGACCAAATGAAAATGTTCCTCGATGAAGAGGAGAGAATGCTCCAGGAGATGGTTGACGATGTTATCAAGAGCGGGACCAACTTCCTCTTCTGCGAGAAATCAATTGACGACATAGCCCTGCACTTCCTATCCAAGAAGAAGATCTCCGCAGTCAAGAACATGAGCAGCGGCGATATGGAGAAACTCGCCAAAGCGACTGGAGCGAAGATCGTAGCCAGCGTCAAAGACCTAAACTCAGCATCTCTCGGAGAGGCAAAAGTCATCGAAGAAATGAAAATCGGAGACGACAAGCTAACCTACGTGCGCGACGCCAAAAACCCGATGGCCGTCACCGTCGTCATACGCGGCGGAACAGAACACGTAGTAGACGAAGCGGAGAGATCACTACACGACGCCCTATGCGTCGTCCGTGACGCCATTGAAGACGGCAAAATGGTGGCTGGTGGGGGCGCACCTGAAGCCGAAACGGCAAAGCAACTCAGAGAATACGCCGTCAAGGTAGGCGGGCGCGAACAACTGGCCATCGAAGCCTTCGCTGACGCCATGGAGAGCATTCCACTCGCCCTCGCGGAAAACGCAGGCCTTGATCCAATCGACATCATGGTCGAACTACGAGCCAAGCATGAAGACCCAGCGAACCGATGGTACGGCGTAGACGTGTTCTCTGGAAAGGTCAGGGACACTCGAACCCTAAATGTCCTAGAACCACTTCGAGTAAAACTGCAGGTCGTAAAGTCTGCCACTGAAGCGGCATCGATGATCCTCAGAATCGACGATGTGATAGCCTCCAAGGGAGGCAAAGGAGGAGGACCACCCGGCGGAATGCCCGGTGGACCAGGCGGCATGCCCGGCGGAATGCCAGGCGGAGAAGACTACTAGAATAACACTCTACTTCCAGGGTGTCGCACACCCTGCTTTTTTCTTTCATTTATCCTAATGTAGCTCGCTCCCTAATCCATCCATAGGGCAGTTTCCTTTGTCCAAAGCGGCGCAGCGAGTCGTACTCGTTGCATCTTCAGAGTTCACTTTGAAAAGTTCACCAGTTAGGCGGACACTGGAGCAACGGCTAATCGACGACTTAAAATTCGCACTCACACGCGCAAGTTTTGATGGGTTCAGGATCGAGAAAGAGGCGGCGAGGCTGGTCGTCCTTGGTGCAAAGGGACCGGGGGATCCTGCGATTCCGTGTAGTAGTGTATTTGGCGTCGCATACGCGGCTCCTGCACAATTGCTCATGAACGCGTCTCTTGAGGATGTTATAGGAACCATCGTAAGCTTAACTCAGCAGCGCCTACAAACTGGTCAATCATTCGCAGTCCGCGCGCATCGCTCCACCCCAGGGAGTATCTCACGGCGTGATGTGGAGGTAAATGGTGGCGCAGAAGTTCTCCAAGCTATGAAGCAGCAGGCCATTACGGTAGATCTAGATGATCCCGATCTAACGTTATACATTGACCTGGTCGGGGAAGACGCTTTTGTCTATTGCGAAAGGCTCCAGGGGCCCGGAGGGTTGCCACTGTCTTCGCAATGGAAAATGCTCGCGGTCCTCGATTCTGGGCCACTCTCGATTCTAGCGGCTTACGCGATGATGCGTCGAGGATGTGTAGTGGAGTTGTTCATTCCAATTTCAGGCGTAGTAAATGGGCTAGCGGCCCGAACACAGCTGGATCTTGCCTGGAGGCTAGATAGGCTTGCGACACGGCCCAACTACAAGGCGTTCACTTTAGAAATCGACGGGTTACTTGAGAAGGGCTCCAAGGACTCTCATGTGAGATCGGGTGAGTGGAAGCAGTTGGTTAGGTCGCTTGCGACCAGATTTGCTAAGGAAAAAAGGTTCAGGGCACTGGTGCTTGGAGATGTTTCTGGAAACCTAGATGCGGCGACTGTCGCAAGGGCTGAGCTACCTGTCTTCTACCCATTGTTGGGGCTGGAAGGGGAAGATCTAGCTGAGTTGTCAACCTTAGCTGGGGTAAGTACCAGCGAGTTGATGCCGAATGAAGAGCTTCAGTACAGTCTATCTCCCATACAGGGCAGAAATATTGGGTTCACTGCGGAATTCGGCAACCTAGTGCATGAAGTGAAATTTTAGTTTCGAGTGCCTAGTTTTTCGATAATGTCGCAAGCTCTAGGGATGGATTGCATGGATCCGGCTATGCGGCTGATTTCAGCCGTTTTCGTTCGATATTCATTGGAATCCAGGATCTCTTCGATGCTCAATTGCAAGTTTTCTCCATTCAACACTTTTTGGTCGATTATTCTAGCTACGTGAAGTTGCAGGGCGCGGCGGGCGTTGCCGATTTGCTCCGTGTGGTCGGGAATCGGTATGAGCACCATGGGTTTCCCGTAGAGGAGAGACTTCATAATAGTTCCATGGCCCGCTCTACTCACCACGACATCGCTTGCTCTAATGAAATCATCCTGGTTCTCTAACCAATCGAAGACCTTCACCCCCCCTTCCCGGTGAGCTCTCCGGGAGCCGTTTGGGTCTCCACGAGAAAGCACTACTTGGAATCCACGAGGCAACTGCTCAAACGATTCCAAGAGCATTCGCCCCAAGACCTCACGCTCAATTCTCGGCCCACTTACCGCCCCGTAGATTAAGGGCCTATTGCGGGCGAAACCTAACTCCTCTCTAGTCCGGCTTTCCTCAGCTGCAGAGTTACCGTCGTTCTCAATCGTGGGCCCAATCAACTTCACTTTCCCGCTATACCGGGATGGGACCGCCAGGTTCCCAAGTGAGATTGTATACGGCGCGGGCAAGTCTGGAATTAGGATAACCTGGCTTGTACCCCAAACCAGTTGAATCACGGTTCGAATGAAAAGCCAACCAATGTTGGCGATGAAGAAGAACAATCTATCATGCAAGCTTAGCCTTCGACCTGTGGGACGTCTCACTATTTCGACTCGAAACTGGTTAAGGACTAGGGCAGCTGGAATCCTAAGGAGCCATGCTGCAACAAGGGATGAGGCTCGTGAATCGGAAACCACTACGTCCGGCCTGAATTGCTTCAGAAACTGTATTTCTCGCGTGACTTGCCGAAGAAACGTTCTGATGCCTAACGAGAAGCCTGCGGTTGCTGCGGTCATCTTGAAATCTATAGTTCCGTCAGGGGTAACCCTGAAGTTTAGGGGAACCGCCTCGAACGCGGGCAATTTATTGTGCTTAGCATACTGCAAGCCGTCGAGGTACGTAGAGAAAACGGTCGAAATCCCACGTTTGTTAAGTTCTTCAGCGATTGGATGTAGTCGCGTTATGTGGCCTAGGCCGATTCCGCATGGCGCCATGTAAACGCGCATTCTCAATGTCCACCGGTTGCCTTTCTCCTGATCTTGCCGGCGGGTTCGAGTTCTTCGAAAATTTCTCCTTCGAACACTTTCACTTCAACTCCATCAAGGAGCCATGAGTCTGGTGGTAGGCCCGCTTTCAGACAACAGTTCATGAGAAATTCGGAAGCGTCCCAGTTCCATTCTGTCGCGACTTGGGGTAGAAGTAGGCCTGATGTCCCTAGGCCTTCAACTACTAGTCCGTGCCGTCCCACCTGGATCATGTCGGGGAGTGTTTTCCTGTCCTGTGCTTGCAAGACTTGGGGTTGTGTGAGTGCGGTAACTTCGGTTACGATTGATGTTCCGAATTCTCTGAGTGAGAGAGGGGGGAACCTTGGGTCTTCTGTGGCGGCATATATTGCAGCTCTAATGGTGGAGTTAATGAGAGCATCTTCAGGGTAGGGGAAGCCGATACAACCTCGCAACTCGTGAACGGGTTTAATCTTATTCAGGGTAACGAATACGCCCGATTTCCTTCGTAATTTCTCCGTGGCTTCATTTGGTGCTTTAATGATCTGCTTCGACTCTAGATATTTTGTGATAGCCGTTCGTGCTGTTCTGACGAGGAGTGTGCCTTCTTCAAGGCTTAGCTTATTTTGCGCCAGTTGGGGTGTTTGAGTTGGTGTCAAGAATCTTTTTCGCCGTCTCGAGCGTTTGCTCAATCTTCTTCCAGTGGCTTCCTTGCCAGTAGACTTTGGCGCACTTTGCGTTCGTGCAGACCCAAAAAGTCGAGTACACTTTAAAAGTTGCTGGGGGTACCGCGCCTTCGGCTTCATCCTTCGATATTTCCCGGATCAACGAGCCGCAAGTTGGACACCTAGATTCTTTCGGATTGATTTTGAGCGTGAGGTTGTAGCGTTTTGCGAGGTTCGCCAGTCGTTCCGGTTCAGTGCGTCCTTGTACGAGGAATGATTCAAGTCCGCGGATGGACGCAGTTCTGTAGAGTTCCTCGTCCGAGGTAAGCAGGGTAAGAGAGTCTTGTTTCGCTGCTGCGAGCAGGTCGTTATCTGGGCGGTCATTTTGGTATATGGTTTCATATCCAAGCATGCGAAGCCATCTTGAGAGTTTCCCGAGCATCCCATCTAGCAGGAACTTCAAGCTGATTCGCTCTTGGTAATCCGGCCTGCAGGCGGGCCTACAATCTTCCCTCTCTCCGCCACCACCGTACCATTTACGATCGTGTAAGCCGCTCTTCCAACACACTGAACCCCTTTGAAGGGCGAAAACTTTGCTTTGCTCAGGAAACTCTCAGGTTCAACCCGGAACCTTTCCTTAGGATCTACCAGCACAATGTCCGCGTCATACCCTTCCTTGATCTCGCCCTTTCTGTGGAGGTGGAAGATTTTCGCTGGGAGGGTTGCGGTCGCTTCAACAAGCCTTCTCAAAGTCAGTCTGCCGTTCGCAAGTTGCGTGAACATGAGCGGTAGCGAGGTCTCTAATCCTGGAATACCAGAGGCAGCTTGCCATGCGTTAGCCGTAATCTTCTCTTCTAGTCTGTGGGGGGCGTGGTCGCTTGCCAGAATGTCCACCTCTCCCCGACTGAACAGCCTCCAAAGTCCGCTTCTGTATTTCTCGGTTCTGATCGGTGGTACACAGATGGCTAATGTTCCAAACTCGTGAAATACCGATTGATTGAGTAACAGATGGTGGGCGCTGGCCTCGCAAGTCGCGTTAGGCGTCTTCCTAACGAGTTTCACTGACTCAGGGATAGTGACATGACAAATGTGAACTCGCGCCCCGATCTGGTTGCTCAAGCCCAAGATTCTCCTGACCGCTGAAACCTCGACCGCTTCGGGGTGTGCTTTCAGAACATCACGAACTGAGTCTTTGCCGCGTGCTAAGCTCTCCTGTTGAACTTTCCGTATAGCATCCCCATCCTCGGCGTGAACGGTTACCAGAACGTTGTTTTCCTTCGCGGCCTGGAGTGCGTTAGTCAGGTTCATTTGGTCGCTTGTATCGAATACCTCGAGGGATTTGTTTAGATATAGTTTGAAGGCGATCGCTCCTATCTCAACCATTCGACTTAATTCCGCTGAGTCAGAGACCAGGGAGCCTTGGAAGGCTACGTTTGAGTAAATGCGCCCCTGCGCTCGTGACATTTTCTCCGCTAAATTCAAGGCGCTAGTGGTTGGCGGCCTCGTGTTGGGCATGTCTAGGACTGTGGTAAATCCTCCAACCGCGGCAGCTTGCGTCCCTGTTTCGAATGTCTCCTTATACGAAAGCTCCAGGTCACGAAGGTGAACGTGGGCGTCTATCATTCCCGGTAAGGCCAACAGGCCGTCTCCATTTATGGTACGGTCTGTTCGTGATGTTGGTTTCAGTTTCGTGATTTTTCTGATCTTATCGTCTTCGATCAGAATATTTGCTTGGGTCAGTTCGTCTCCAATCGGGATTTGGGTTGATTCGATTAGGGTCGAGGCCAAGTGTCTCTATGCACCATCTGCTGACGCACCGCTCAATCCAGCAGATTAACGCCGTGGATCAGTCTTCTTCCTCTTCTTCGCCGGATTCCTCAACTTCTGCTGCGCAATCATCGCAGAGGAACTGGCCGTCTTGTGATTTCATTTCGTCTGCCCATGAGCCGCATTTGTCGCAGTATCCGCTAAGCGTGGCGGCCTCTTTGGTCTTCTGGACTGGTGAGATCTGCGATTTTTCCGCCATAACATCGATCAACGCAGGAGTGATGTCGACAATATCATTGCTCGTTATGATGCCAGTTAGTTTGCCGCCTTGAAGGACAACTAATCTTCGGATCTTCAACTGCCGCATCTTTGTTGCAGCTTCAGTTACGTTCGCCCTAGCATCGATGCTAGATGGCGGCTTAGTCATCGATTTACCCGCCTTAACCTTACTCGGAAGTAGATCAAGGGCGGCTACTCGCCTTACAACATCACGCTCTGTCATTAGGCCCAGCGGCTTGCCTGACTTGTCGACTACGACAACGCAGCCTATCTCATGTTTCTTCATCAGTTTGGTTGCGGCGAATACCGTATCCGTGTCGTTGATAGTTATGACTGGGTTTGACATTACATCCTCTACTTTCACGTCTGGGGGACTGGCGGTTGTTGTCAAGGAGAGCCACAAATGGAATCTTTTGCCAGGTCTTAAGGGCTTTGCTGGGGCATCTGGGAGCGACAGGTAAGTATTATCTAGAGACACGTTGTAGGGGGCGCAGAGGCTAGGTTGGATCGGAACGGGAGAAAGTTGACTACCCATACACCCACTACCACTCAAACTCAACCGAAACCATTCCTCAAGCCCTCCTCGGTCGTATACTGGATGCGTTTCGTCCTAGCGATCCTTGCAGGCCTCTCTAACCAACTACTCCATATCGATGTCGTTAGTTTCGGTGATTTCGCAACTTATCTCGGAATCGTCGTCGGTGTCGCATTCTACCTGCTCTCAGTCATGATCGTGCGGCATGTGCTTCACTACGGTGAAGCTGAACTCAGGGGCAAGAATCGCGACGTAACCCTGGGAGGCGGCACATTCATCTTCGTCTGGATTATGGTGACCGTGCTCTTCTACACGCTCGGGATCTAGAGAGTCAATCGGCTTTCTTCGTGTTAACAGGCTCTGCGGGTGGTCCGGCGTGTTCCAGTTTTCTCATATAACTTTCAAGTGCCTGGAAGTATCCACGATCGAAGTCCCCGTGTAGCCCATTCTTTGCCTGTTGGCTGAATTCCCTACGAAGAGTCTTGAAGTTCTTTGGCGTCTTCTCGATCTTCGAAAGGTAAAGGTACTTGTCTTCTGTGGACTTTGCGGTCAGGAGCAAGCCTTCGAGCGCCTTGAGGTAACCTTTCGCAGATTCGGTGGAAGGAAGAGTCGCCCGTATGGTATCCAGTTCCTTCTCTGCGTCAGCGATTCGCCTCTCGATAAGTGCTTGAAAGAGCCTTTCTGTGTTGAAGGTTGGGGTAGGTTCGGGTTTGGGTGCTGGTTTCTCAGCGCCTTCGTTTGACTTCGTCTTCTTCGGTGATATCTTTGACACCTTCCTCAGTTATCTTGAATATGCGTTCCCCTTCGGGTAAATACGGGCTAGAGATAAGCCGACATATCCTAACCGGGCCACTTGCTGTGCGCCTCAGGAACATCCTAGTATGGCTCGTGTGGGATACTATATGTCCTCCGACCGGCTCAACCACCATAGCGAAGAACGCGTCAGGTTTAGACATAACCTGGTTCGTAACCACAGCACACGCATTAAATGCACGTGAAAGCCTAACCAAACGGTGAAGGTGGCTGTTGAGTTTCTGCTGCCGTTCCGCAAGCATCTCTCGGCCTAGGTACTCGCTTCGGAAATGTGCAGTCAGGGAATCCACTATGATTAGCTTCACATTGTTTTCCTGTATGACCTGATCGGCCTTCTCAAGGAGCAGGATTTGATGGTCGCTGTTGAAGGCTTCCGAGTAAATGATTTTCTTCGCGGTATCAGTGGGGTCAAGCCCAAGGGCTTTGGCCATGCGGACTATCCATTCGGGGCGAAATGTGTTTTCCGTGTCAATGTAGAGAGCGGAGCCGTTGAGGCCGCCTTTCTCTTCGGGTAGTTGGACGTTTACTGCGAGTTGATGGCAGAGTATGCTTTTTCCAACTCCGTATTCGCCGTAGAATTCTGTTATGGTTTGGGTTTCTAATCCTCCGCCCAGAAGTTCATCAAGTTGCTTGCTGATGGTTGTGAGGCGTCGTACGTTCTGCCTCATCTTGATTAATTCGTCCGCCCTGATGAAACTGAGCGCAAGGCTATCCCTCGCCTCTGCGACTACCTTGGCGGCCTGTTTTTCGCCGACGCCGGCTAGGGTTAATTCCTTAATCGTGGCTGTTGCGAGTGATTCAACGGTGTGAAAACCCATCTCTCTAAGTTTTTCAGCTGTTGCAGGCCCAACGCCCGGTATGTCTTCTATGAACTCAAATTTCTTCTGCGGTTTCTCAACAGCCGCCTCAGCCTTTTCATCCTCTAAAGGTTCCTCTCGTTTTTCCTCGGGAATTTCCTCCCGGGTCTCCTTCTCCTCCTTCTCCTTAGTCTCCTTTCCCTTAGCTTTCTCTTTCAAGACTTGAGTCGTTGACAACACTAACACCCTGCTTATTTCAAGATTGGCTAGATTCCTTAGTGATGTTGCTTGATATAACGGAGAGAGGAGGATGAAAGTATCGTCGAAACCCTTGAAACAACCTCAAAGAAATATTGGGAACGTTTGCCAATGACCCTTTCAGTAGAGATTAGCCCAACACTTTCAGATGCGGCGGAAACTCTCGGCAAAGCGTTCCGGGCGAGAAGCCTAGCCATTATTGTTGGCAATTGCAGAGTCGATTATGAGGGTCGGGCTTCGTCCACGCTGGAATGGGGTGAGAGAATTGCCATGATAAAACAAGATGGATCTGTCTTGGTCCATCGACCAACCGGATACGAACCTGTAAACTGGCAACCGCCGAAATGCATGGTGAGCTTGAGGTTTGATAACGGTACTTTGGTAGTGAACGCGTCCCGTCCCCAGCCTAAGGAAACTGTTTCTATTGAATTCAAAGAAATCGCGTTAGTCGCTACTGGAAAGCTTGTGGATTCAGGTGAATTCGCGCTCCATGTTACTGAGGAGCAAATGAAACAGGCTATCCTTACCGCGCCTGCCCTTGTGGAGGAGGGTCTGAAACCTCTTCAGCAGGAGAAAAGCCTAGGCGAGGCTGGGTTTACTGACATCTTTGCCGAGGACAAGGAGGGCAACCTTGTGGTGGTGGAGATAAAGCGGGTGGCGGCGTCTAAGGATGCGGTGATGCAGCTTCAAAGATACCTCGACACATTGCGAAAGAGAATCAACAGGCCAATCAGAGGGTTGGTGGTTGCACCGGAGCTTCGAAAAAACGCGCAACCTCCATTGAACACCCTGAAATTGGAGTTTGTTCGACTGGCTCCGGAAAAATGCTTCACCGTGTTGAAGAGTCGGAAGGATGCGAAGCTAAGCCAATTCCTCTCATAACTCTCCCGAACGCACGATAGGCTGTCGCTGGGGGCAAGCTTATTTAGCGTAGGACCGTGACTTGCCGCAAGAATCAGTGGGACGCATTGGAACCTTCAAGAAAGCCTCTCAACTTGCTCGTGAAAAAACTCAACGGCGACGTTAACATTCGGCTAAAGAACGATGTTGAATACCGCGGCAAGATGATCGATGCCGATAGCCACATGAACATCATACTGGAAGGAGCCACGGAGTACCGCGGTAACTCCCCTACGGCAAACTACGGGAACGTAATACTTAGAGGAAGTAACATACTCTACATCTGTGTCGACGCGACCAGGCAACCAGCCTAAGCTCGTCCCGAACCGCGGCACTGAGCTCGGTGCTTCCTGGGTTTTCAGTCGGCGGGGTGTCAGAAATGTGCGCGCAACTCAGCTCGCAACTTCAAGATTCCCTCATCTCTGAACTCGCCTCCCAGATAGTGGAACGTGGAATTACAGATCAAGACAGCCTAAACAGAATAAAGCTAGAATTCTGTCGAGAACATGAACTGAGTTGGATGCCAAGAAATTCGGACATACTTAGCGCCCTTCCACCTAACATTAGGCAGAAGTTTTCGGAACATCTTCGGCTGAAGAAAGTTCGAAGCGTTTCAGGGGTGAATGTGATTGGTGTTATGAGTTCACCCCGTGGTTGTCCCCATGGCCGTTGCGTTTTCTGTCCGATGGAGAAAGGCTTCCCTATGAGCTACACTTCAGGAGAACCCGCTGCAATGCGTGGCCTCCAATCAGGCTACGACCCGTTCGTCCAAATAACCGGTCGTGTCGAACAGTTGAAGGCAATTGGGCATGAGCCGTCTAAAGTGGAACTCGTAATTCAAGGCGGAACTTTCCTGGCTGCACCATGCGACTATCAGGAAGAATTCGTGATACGTTGCCTCGACGCACTAAACGGTACCAACTCACCAACCCTCAACGACGCTAAGTTTCAGGCGGAGACGAGTGAAATCAGAAATGTTGGTCTAACAATTGAAACGAAACCAGACTGGTGCAAGCAACCACACGTAGACCAGATGTTACGGTTCGGTTGTACTCGCGTAGAAATCGGCGTGCAAATAATCGATGATGCTATCTACAGGCTCACGAACCGGGGTCACTCCGTTCAAGATGTTGTGGAAGCGTTCCAAATAGCACGAGATGCCGGGTTGAAAATCGTTGCACACATGATGCCTGGCCTGCCCGGGTCTAATTTCCAGAAGGATCTAGCGTCGTTCAAGACGCTCTTCTCAGATCAGCGCTTCCGCCCTGACATGATGAAGATTTACCCATGCCTCGTCATGGAGGGTACCGAGTTGTATGAATGGTGGAAACGTGGCGAGTACCAAGCTTTTGATACAGAACAGGCCGTGGAAATGATCGCCCAGATAAAGGAATTCGTCCCGCCATGGATACGGATCATGCGTGTCCACCGAGAGTTCCCAGTGCAACTGATTCTAGCTGGAGTAAAAAGCGGTAACTTGCGTGAACTCGCTCTTGCTCGTCTTCGGGAGAGGGGAAAGAGGTGCAGGTGTATAAGGTGCCGAGAGGTCGGGCATAGAACTTTGAAGGATGGGGTCCTCGTTGAACCGGATCAGGTTGAGATGGTAACAACGGAATATGACGCGTCGAACGGACGAGAATTCTTTATCTCGATGGAGGATCCAGAAGCCGACGTTCTCGTTGGATATGTCAGACTTAGGATTCCATCACGGAATGCTACTAGGGAGGAAGTTGGTGGTGCAACAGCGCTGGTACGTGAGCTTCACGTCTATGGCACGGAGGTTCCCGTGGGACAACGGCGTTCTGGTGCCTGGCAGCACGCTGGCTTCGGCCGAAAACTCTTGGCAGAGGCTGAGAGAAAGGCGAGAGAGGCTGGTGCGAGCAGGGTCCTTGTTTTGAGCGCTCTTGGAACTAAGCAGTACTATGAACGCTTAGGATACTCACACGTCGGCCCGTACATGAGCAAAGCGATGAACTGATTTCATGTCGTAGCTAATGTCTTAAAGCTCGCAGGTTTTCTTTCCTCAGGCGAACTGGGGAGAACATTGCCGCAAGAAGAATTGAGTGGTTACATCGGACAGGCGCATGAGTTACTCACGAAGGCTGGAGTCCGGATTGGCGACCGAATACGTTTGGAACTCAAACGTGCGAGAGGGCAGGAAGTGGTTGAGGGCTTGCTTATGCCACGCTACCGCACTGAAACCGAAGAGAACTACGTCGTTGTTAAACTCAAGACCGGATACAACGTAGGGGTCAGGATCGATTCATCAACCAAGCTCACTCTGCTCGGTGCAGGACAACAGCCCCAGTTTACGCGCCCACCTCCACCTTCCCAGAAACCTGGTCTTCCCAAGGTTTCGATCGTGAGCACTGGCGGCACAATTGCGAGTAAAGTTGACTATCGGACTGGGGCCGTGAAACCCGCGCTTGACGCCGCGGACCTTTACAGCGTCGTACCAGAGTTAGCGGACCTAGCGGATATCGAGGCGAACGTTCTTTTCAGCCTATTCAGTGAAAACATAGGACCGCAGCATTGGCCGAAGATAGCAGAGTTCGTTGCAGATCAAGCCAGGAAAGGTGCGGATGGAGTTGTAATCGCGCATGGGACAGATACGCTTGGTTACACCGCCGCGGCCCTCAGCTTCGCGCTAACCGACTTGCCAATCCCAGTTGTATTGGTTGGCTCGCAACGCTCATCAGATCGCCCGAGCTCAGATGCTGCCTCCAATCTGGTGGCTGCAACTGCAGTGGCCGGCCAAGCCCCATTTGCCGAGGTCGTCGTTGCAATGCATGATTGGATATCGGATGAGACAGTTGCAGTGCATAGAGGAACGAAGGTGAGGAAATGCCACACGAGCAGAAGGGATGCCTTCAGAAGCGTAAACCAAAAACCAATCGCACATTACGACCTCATTCATCGCACCCTCAATCTCAACGCCACCAACTATCGGCAGAGGCGGAAGGGCGCGAGCCTAACCGTGAAATCACAATTCGATCCCAACGTTGCTCTCATCAAGTTCTACCCCGGGATTTCGGTCGGGATTATCGATTGGGCGACGGCGACCGGGTTCAAAGGCATCGTATTAGAGGGAACGGGCCTGGGTCACGTGGGCGAAACGTTATTCTCGTCATTGGAACGAGCGGTGAATGATGGAGTCGTCGTTGGAATGTGTTCACAATGCATCTGGGGCCGGGTTCACATGAACGTCTACTCAACAGGAAGAGACCTATTGAGAATCGGAGTTCTCCCATTAGGGGATATGCTCTCGGAAACGGCCCTGGTAAAGATGATGTGGGCCTTCGGCCAAGAAAAGAACCCGGAGAACGTCAAGAAAATCATGACGACAAATATGGCAAACGAACTCTCGGAGAGACGCGAACTAGAGGCACAGATCGAATGAGCGATACGCAAGTTTCGAAACCTAAGCTCACGGTAGGTTTGGAAATCCACCGTCAGCTTGACACGAGTCATAAACTCTTCTGCGGCTGCCCCACTGAATTCGCGGAATCGGACCCAGAATCGAGGTTCCTACGGAGGCTCAGGCCAACTCAAAGCGAGCTCGGACAAATTGATCAAGCTGCAATGTTTGAGTTCCATCGTGGAAGAAGCATTCTCTACGAATCTGATCACCAAACCTCATGTCTAGTCGAGATGGATGAGGAACCGCCGGCCAGACTAAACAGCGAAGCCGTCGAGGCTTGTCTGACTGCAGCATTGCTGATGAGCACGAAACCGGTCGATGAGATTCATGTAATGCGTAAGGTGGTTATAGATGGCTCAGACACGACTGGCTTTCAACGAACTGCAGTAGTAGCATTGGACGGCGCGTTGATAGTAGACGCGAAGACGATTCCGATTACGCAGATCTCACTGGAAGAAGATGCGGCGCGAAAGGCTTCGCAGTCTCAAACTGCAGCCGGTTATCGTATAGATCGGCTCGGCGTTCCACTGATCGAAGTTACTACCGGGCCAGTTTTGGAATCACCTGGCGAAGTCGAGAAAGTCGCATACGCAATTGGTTCGGTTCTGAGAGCAACCCGCAAGGTGAAGAGAGGCCTGGGAAGCATCAGGCAGGATCTGAACGTTTCCATTCCAGACGGAGCTCTAATTGAAATCAAAGGCGTTCAGGAACTGGAAATTCTGGGCAAAGCAGTCGAGTTAGAAATGAACCGTCAGCAAACCCTGCTGACCATCAGAAAGGAACTATCTTCCAGAAACCTGAAACCGAACCAAATAGAGAGAAAGTACGTCAACCTCTCTGAGTTGTTCTTGAATTCAGAGGCGCGGATCATCAAAGCAGCCATGACCAGGGGAGGGGTGGTATTAGGGGTACAACTTCCCAAGTTCAAAGGCCTCCTAGGAAGAGAACTTGCACCGGGACTACGATTCGGAACCGAGCTTTCCAACCGCGCTTCGTTCTGGGCTGGTGTAGGAGGGATATTTCATTCGGACGAGTTACCTGCCTACGGAATATCTGAGGCCCAAGTTACCGCAATAAGGGATCAACTCGGGCTTGCGGCCGAAGACGCGTTTGTCCTCGTCGCCGACGACGATGCTAAAGCGAAAGATGCGTTGGATGCGGTTGTAGACCGAGCGAACGAGGCTCTCGTGGGAGTTCCCGAAGAAACGCGTACAGCTATGCCTGATGGGACCACGAGGTACATGCGACCTCGGCCAGGCGCAGCCCGAATGTATCCCGAAACTGACGTTCCTGCGACCCCCATTCCCGAAGAATACATCGCTACGCTCAGAGCACACCTACCAGAGGCTCCCGAGAAACTCGCGAAGCGATTGATGGATCAATTCTCACTTAATCAAAAATTGGCTAAACAGGTGGTAGATTCTGATTATCTAAGCCTATTCGAACAGGTCGTTGCAAGAGGGACGGTTCCACCTACATTTGCTGCAACGTTTCTAACGGAAACCTGCAAGAGTCTTGAACGAGAGGGTATCCCTGTTCACACAGTCCCAGATGCAAAGATTGAGGCTATGTTCCAGCTCATGGCCAAAGGCGCATTTGCCAAGGAAGCTATGCTTGATTTGTTGAAGTGGCAGGTTTCAAACCCAAACCTGGACCCTTCGGAAGGAATACAAGGTCTTGGGTTACAAATGTTAAGTGAGGCAGAATTAGCGCAAGTCATCGAGCGTCACATCGAGAAGAATAAGAAACTAGTTGAGACGAAAGGCCAGGGAGCTTTTTCGTCGATAATGGGATCCATCATGTCTGAAGTAAGAGGGCGAACCGATCCTAAGCTTGTAACGGAGGCGCTCAAGAAGAAGCTGGCGAGGGCCTCATAGCAGCAACTCTCACCAAGGCTAGGGCCAAGGGATGTCTGGTTTTCCGGGTGGGGCCCACCCTCGACGAAGGGGTGTGGTCCACCCTATCTCCGCTATGATCCTACTTGTCTGGTGAAAGCGGTGCCGGACATCGCAACAAATCTGGGGTGGGGCGGCCTTTATTCAAGGAATTGAACATCGTCCACTAGGCCGTCGCTGTTTACATCTACTCCCGTTACGACACGGGCGATGGTTTTCCTGTTCATCGTGTTACCTTTAGCGATTTCGTCAGTGTACTTAATAAAAGCCAGAACAGCGGCCCTGGTCCCGAGGTAGCTGTTTCCCGCTATGACAAACATTTTCGAGTCTTGGTTGTTGGGGTTGTTGATCAATTGCACTGCTCCTTCCTCCTCGCCGGAATAGCTTCGGCCTGAGAGTCGGGAGATCATCATGTTGCGTCCGGTTAGTTCGTAGGTTATGGAGAGGTATTCGTTTGCGGTCATTGTAACAGTGTTTACCCTCGGCCCTCCCACGACTATGAGGTTTCGTGCCGACTCCTGTTGGGATAATTCAGTGTCCAAGCGTACGACGCTTTCCCGTGTGACGGGGAGGAGTGAGCCTATGAATAATGCTAGGTCTGTGGCTCTATCGCCGCAGCGTGCTCGGCTGCTAAAGATGCCGTGTGCGTCGGGGCTTCCTAGGACTATGTGGCCGTTGAAGTGACCTTTTGATATAAAGGGGTCGAGCATTTTCGAGGCGGGTTCCGAGAGGGTTTCCTCTATGGGTTCCCGCGAGGCGGTACTTGATCCTCGTCGCGGTATGATGGCTACTGCTTTCTCCTCTGCTCGATAGTATTTAGCGGTCGCACCCCTCTTCCTCTCCGTTCTTTCCAACACCACCAACCCCGCTTTCTCGAGTTCTCTTAAGTGATAACAAATCACTTGCTCGCTAGTGTGGAATGTCTCTGCCAGGTCTTTAGCGCATTTTTCGCCCTCGGACAATTCGCTGAGGATTTTCCAACGAGTGGGTTGCAGAAGTAGTTGAGCGACCTTCGGGTCAGAGATGATTCGGGTGGGGAGGAATCGGTTGGCGCGTCTCTCTTTCAGCAATAGATATGACATTTAGTATTGGCCTCGGAATAGGTATTAATCAAGTAGCGATTTGACTATTAAACACGTTTTTGATCAATCTGCGCGCATCCTGAACTCAAACCGTTTCGAAAAAGATCGATTCATCAAAACTGGACCTCAGGAAACCTTATGACAACTGCATTGCAACCTCGACGAATTCTCTCAGGAAACTGGTAACCATGTGTGGAATTTTTGGTGTGGTGCAGAAATCTGGCGACGTCGGTCCGATTCTATACGACTCGTTGAAGAAGCTGGAGTACCGAGGTTATGATTCAGTGGGCGAAGCAGCAATTATCAACGGAAAGATCGTCGTAAAGAAGGACAAGGGAAGGATCGACGAGGTCGAAAGCGAGCTCCGAATCAGTGATCTGGGCGGAGTGGTTGGGATTGGCCATACTAGATGGGCGACCCACGGTGCACCATCCAAGGAGAATGCACATCCACACACGGACTGCACGGGTAGTGTTGCAGTCGTTCATAATGGTATAATTGAGAACTTCTTGGAACTAAAACAGAAACTGGAGGCTGCGGGGCACAAGTTCAAGTCAAGAACTGACACTGAAATCGTCGCACACCTCGTAGAAGAGCACCTGAAATCAGGAGTGGGATTCGTTGAAGCCGTACGATTGACCGCACGCGAACTCACCGGCGCATACGCCCTCGCTTTCATATGCACTGAGGAACCCGACAAAATTGTGTGCGTGAGACGGGAGAGTCCGCTCGTGATCGGCACGGGAGTCAATGCAAACTATCTCGCCTCAGATATTCCCGCTTTCCTTTCACGAACGAAACGGGCCATACTCATTGAAGATGATGAGATGGCGGTTCTAGATGCAGATAGCGTACACTTGATGAAGGTTGAAAGTGGAGAAGCGGTTCCTCGGCAGCCCTTCACCGTAGAGTGGAGCGTGGAGACGGCCAGCAAGGGTGGTTTTCCGCACTTCATGTTGAAGGAGATTCATGAACAGCCACTTTCAATTCGTAATGCCTTGCGAACCCATCCAATCTATCTTGATTTGATGGCCTCAGCAATGAATCGAGCGAACCGAATATTCTTGCTCGCTTGCGGAACCTCGTACCATGCCTGCCTCGCCGCCGCGTATGCATTCGCAAACCTCGCCAAAACTGAGGTCACGCCGGTCGTCGCCTCGGAATTCATAGATGGTTATGGAGCGTTGATCGATCAAGATACTGTGGTCTTGACCATTAGCCAATCGGGGGAGACTGCGGATACTCTCACTGCGGTCAGGGGGGCGAAGGATCGTGGTGCCACAATCCTTGGTATAACCAATGTAATGGGATCAACCTTGACTAGGCTCTCAGACGTTTATATCGGCCAAAACTCTGGCCCGGAGATGGGAGTGGCCGCGACCAAGACCTTCACCGCCCAGTATGCCGTTCTCGTCAAAATCGCTGTGGCTCTCGCTGAAAAACGAAAAACCTTGAGCGGCAACCTATCCAAGGTGTTGGACGGTGGCTTCGATCAACTGCCCGAATGGGTCTCAACGACTCTATCTAGTCAAGAGGTTGTGGTAAAACGTCTTGCTGAAAAATACTCGGATAGAATTAGTTTCTGCTATCTGGGTAGGGGGATTAGTGTGGCGACTGCCCTTGAGGGAAGACTCAAGCTCCTCGAGCTATCATATCTGCCCGCCATCGCGTATCCGGCAGGTGAGTCAAAACATGGTTTCATTTCGGTCGTTGAGGATGGTTATCCAGTGATTTTCATTGCACCCATGGATGAGGTTTACTCTAAGATCGTTGGCAATGTCATGGAGATGAAAGCACGGCAAGCGCAGGTTATTGGTGTGGTTGAAGCCGGGGATACGCAAGTTGCAGCTTTATCAGATGAAACGATAACCATGCCCGCTGGGATTCCGTGGCCGCTCACACCGATAGTTTTCATTCTCCCTCTCCAACTTTTCGCATATTACATGTCGGTGAGAAAGGGATACAACCCTGACTTCCCAAGAAATCTGGCTAAATCAGTAACAGTACACTAGCAATAACAGTTAACGAAGAGAAGGATGGCTCAACGAACGCCGCTCCAAACCGAGGATGCGATCAACCAATTATCCGCTCCTTTTCCAAAGCCCTACAACTGCTTGACCAGTTTCGTAATTCAAGCCGGACCGAATCTGGTCCAAGTTTGGATTTGCTTCTTTGGAAATGTAGGGCTGAGGTTGAGTATTTGGCGTTTAGGATCGCAATCCTAAACGGCTTGAGTGATTATGACCCTGTGGTTGACAGTGCAGACAAGCTTTCTGCTGGTTACGCGCGCGACCTTATCGCTGAGGCCCAGACTACGTTAGATTCAGATCCACGTGGGGCCTACAAGGACGTCCGCGAAGCCGTGAACGTGCTGACAAAAATGTCCAAATCCCGTGGCAGAACCCTGCAGGCTCGTCATGATGCGGCACCAGAAAAAGGGTAGAAACACTTTTCTTGGTAGGTTCTTAGGCGTCACTGAAGACGATTGAAGAGCAGTCCTCAAAAGTTCACAGTAACTTTAGCTGGCGCCGCCGTATTTTCCGCACTTGCGGCGTTGCTAACTCTTTCGAGAGCTGCGATTCCATTCCCGCTGATACCGTATCTCCAGATAGATTTTGCAGAACTTCCGATTTACATTGCTTTTTTCCTGTTCGGGCCTATGGCAGCCATCATAACGGAATTGGTGCATTGGTTATTTCTTAACGTAACCGGGTCTGATGCGCCTCTGGGCCCTGCGATAAAATTATTCGCAGTCTTGTCAACTCTATGCGGGTTTTGGGCAGGTAGCTATCTCTACTCGCATCTGGCACCGGGACGAGGGCGACCTGCTGTCGCACTCTCACTCATGTTTGGCGGGGGGATGATTCTTCGAGTTGTGACGATGACTATTGTGAACTACATAGTCCTGCTATATGTCGGACCAGTCATTTTCGGACTCAACTACATGGCGTTCGCGAGGATTACGCTCGTTGAGACGACGGGGTGGAAGTTCAGCGGAGACGCTATCCTACTCTTCTGGGTCCTTGTATTCACGGCTTTGTATAACGTGATCAACCTGTTAGCGGCTGCGATTCCCGCGGGGCTAGTGGTCTCCCCATTAACGAACTCGTTCCGGCACATAACCTCCATTGAAACTTGGCTAATGAGGAACGTAAGGGCCAAACCCTCTAACTAGCTCGCCCAAACCTCGGATCGGTATATCGTCGCCTCGCGCGCCTCTCCTATCGATATTATCTTCACTGGTGACTTCGTGATTGTTTCAATTTTCTCGACGTAATCTCGTGCCTGCGAGGGCAGCGAGTCGTAACCTTTCTTCGCTATAGACGCCCACTCAGCGTCAGGTAAGTCAGGCCATCCTTTCATCTCTTCATAAACCGGTCTGCAGTTTGAGTAGTCGTGAAGACCTGCAGGTTGATCCCGCACTGTTCTTCCGTCTATCTTGTATTCGACGCATATCTTAACGGGGTCGAACCCGCCGAGAGTATCCATCTTCGTTAGAGCTATCCCGGTAAGGCCGTTTACTCGCGCCGCCAATCTTAGTGCTACAGCGTCGATCCACCCACATCTGCGTCTGCGGCCGGTTACTGTCCCGAATTCCTTTCCTTTCTCCTGTAGCCTCGACCCTAAATCGTCTGTCAGCTCGGTTGGCACTGGCCCGGCGCCGACGCGCGAAGTATACGCTTTGACTACTCCTAACGTATCGTTGATCTTGGTCGGCCCGATTCCTGCTCCTGTACAGACACCTCCGGCCACAGTGTTTGACGATGTCCCGAAGGGGTACACTCCGTGGTCGATATCCAGTAAGAGCCCCTGGGCACCTTCGAATAGAACCCGTTTACTTTCGTCCAAGGCGTCGTTTAACAGCACCGAAGTGTCGGTAATGTATGGACGAAGGTCCTGGCCAAATTTTACGCATCCGTCGAACAGCTCCTTCTCATTGATTTGCGCATCTGATTCGTAAACTGATCTTAGCACTCTCTGTTTCAGAATTGTGTTCTGCGAGATTTTCTGTTTCAGGAGTTCTAGGTCTAGGAGGTCTGCCGTCCTGATCCCGTACCTTGCCACCTTGTCGGTATAGGTGGGGCCGATCCCTCGTAACGTTGTCCCCGATCGAAGGGCCCCCTTGAACTTCTCTTCGGCTGCGTCCAACATTTTGTGGTAGCTGAGAGTTACGTGGGCGCGGTCGCTCAGGGCTAGGTCTGGCTTGTATCCCTTGGCGGTTAGATCCGAAATCTCCTGCAACAATACAGACGGATCCACGACCACGCCGTTAGCTATGACCAACTTCTTGTGATGCAATACGCCGGACGGGAGTAGTCTTAGTTTGTAGGTTTCCCCTCCGACATTGATTGTATGCCCGGCGTTGCTACCGCCCTGGTAGCGGGCTACATAATCCGCTTGGGACGAAAGGTAGTCGACGATCTTCCCTTTGCCTTCATCTCCCCATTGACATCCAACTACGATTAGGCTAGGCAAATTCCAATCTCCTTTGTCCGGAAAATAAATCGAAGTAGGTTGCCGGTATATGAGGTGGTCTTTGCGCAGCCAAGAAGTTCAGTGTTTTCGGTGCGCCCACTCAGTTTCCCCATCAACGCCGTCGAGAACTGAATTTAAGCTTTGGCAGTAACTTGAACGTTTGAGAAAGAGGGGGCTGTCACATGGGACATTTCGACGGGAGAAGATGAAGTTCAGTCTGCCCGTCGAAGGCCATCACTGCGCCGGCTGAGAGCGCTCCGAACTTAAAGGATTCATCATCCAACACCGTTGTGAACCGCGCTCGAAGCGGCCCCTTTTCGCCGCCGAAGCATCGGGATTCCGAATCCAAAAAGCAAATCCCTCTGTAACAATTTAGGTTTGGTGGTCCAGAGCGCGTTAATTTAAAAGTGGTTCAGGGCGCGGTCGAAGCGCTTCAGAGAAAAAAATCGTCTCCATATGCGGGATGATTGGTATTGCTATGTTCAATGCCCGGGGTCCTGTTGCACAAAGCAGATCCTCACAAAGTTTTCTCATGACAATTTTTCTCGCGGATGTTTGGTATCTCAAAATCAGATCGCACTTTAGGCCAAAACCGGTAAATTCTCGCAGTCCGCTTTCCACGGATGAACTGTCTATGAACTCTGTGAAAATTGACAACGTCGAAGCTCGTAGTGGAGAAAGGAAAACTGGATACCTGTTGGTCGGCGAGACCGCTATAGCGCCCGTGCAGATGCCTGTGGCCATCATTAATGGAGTGGAACCAGGTCCAACACTGTGCATTAGCGGTGGTGTGCACGGTTTTGAATATTCGAGCATCGCAGCTGTCATGCGCATTATAAGAGAAACCGACCCGGCGACTCTGAAGGGGGCGTTGGTTGCCGTGCCCGTCGTGAATATGACTGGGTTTGAAGCCAGAGGACCTCAGGGCGGAATAAGTACAGCTTTCCAGTGCCCGATCGACGGCATTAACATTAATCGCGTAATGCCAGGGAATCCGGATGGCAGTATGGGATATCAGATCGCGGCTGCGTTCATGAGCAAGGTGGTCTCTAAGGCTGACTACCTAATCGACTGCCACGGCGGGGATCTAAACGAAGAGCTCGTACCATTCGTTGTTATAGCACGGGGAAACGAAGGACCGAATAAATTCGCGAGGGAGATACTTGCTCCATCTTTCTCCACTGAATTCGCCTTTGAACAAGAAACTGCCGGCGGAACCCATGGGTCCGCCCTTGCGCTCGGCAAACCTGCCGTCGTTATCGAAGCAGGAGGATATGGGAGAGTCCTGGACGACGCTGTTACTATCATAGCGGACGGCATAAGAAACGCAATGAAGCGCATTAAAATGATGGCTGGCACGCCAACACCCACAAAACAAATCGTGCGAAGAGGATGGTGGAGCGTCTACGTGAAGCGCGGAGGCGTTTGCCATATCGTGCCTATCGGATCGAAAGTCAAGAAGGGGCAGCAGGTCGCTGAAGTGCAAAACTTATTCGGAGACCGGCTTGAGACTCTAGAATCCCCGGTCGATGGAACGGTAATCTTCAGAAGAACGCCGATCGCAGTATCCACCAACGATCGAGTGCTCGGAATAGCTCCCGATCAAGATCTACCTCCACCCAAAGCCCGCCCCTACCCTTAGGTGCACATAATCTAAGCAAGCTCCGCGAGAATTATCCAGTAAATACAGACTTGTGATTATCAGAAATTTCGAGTCGGTCCTCCGAGCGTCTAAAGAAACCATGATCAACCCCGACTAAATCGCTGCGCGGCTTATTTCCCGAAATAATTGCGGTAAGTACATCATATAGGCCAACGCTAAACATTCGATAACATCATTCACGATGGGATCAAGTGCATCCAATCGAGAAAACTCGAAAGAATTGAGAGGTCGAAAGAAGTTTGAGTTCGGAAGTTGAGATTGCTGGAGCCTCGGTTAAGCCTGGGAGTAAAGTAAGAAGCTATCTGAGAGTAGGACCGTACTTCTATCAAAAGATGCACATTAGGCATTACGTGCTCATCCCTTTCACTGTGACGAGGGGTGTAAGGGAAGGACCGACGTTAGTGCAGACAGCAGGTTGCCATCCGACAGAATACGCCGGGATAGATGCGTCGATTAGACTTGCGAACGAAATCGAACCAGACCAATTGAAGGGAACCCACATTGTGGTCCCGTGTGTCAATGTGCCGGGATTCCTGGAAAGGACATACATCAACCCCATCGACGAAAAGAACATTCAAGGGCTCTATCCGGGCCGGACCGATGGTACAATCAGTGATCTTATCGCGTACAAAGTCTTCAACGAAATTGTATTGAAGGGAAACTATTTCCTGGACTGTCACGGCGGAGACATCCACGAATCGGAGATCTGGTCGTTCATCTACTACAAAACCGGCGACGAGGCTGAGAAAGATTCAGAAGCCATTGCAAGAGCAACAGGCCTCACATACCTCCTCAGATCGCACTACCCCGGTTCAATGGGAATGGAGGCAGCGAAACGGAAGATTCCAGGTGGCCTGTTTGAACTCTGCTCAGGAGACAGGCTTCTACCTGAAGAATCGGCAGCAATCTACAACGGAACAATCAACGTAATGCGACATCTCGGAATGCTCGATGGTAAACCTCAACCGATTCATGGTCAACCCTCAGCTAAGGATGACCAGAAGCAAGAAATCTGGAGCTCAAGTGCCTCAGCATACTTCACGAAGAGCGGCCTTTTCAAGACTAACGTCAAGCCTGGCGATCTCTTAAAGGAAGGACAGGTTGTCGGGACGGTCATTGACTTTTGGGGAGAAGTACTCGAGACTATTCGCGCGCCTGCAACTGGACGCGTGCTTCTCAACATACACAACCCTGCGGTCAAAGCTGGGGACGAAGCCATTTCTGTGTGGCGTTAACTGTAATGGGTAGTTTGAGGCTTCTGCCAGGGGATTGTAGCGCAGGCTGTTCATGAGGCGTATATGAATCGTGAACAACGGCAAACGTGGCCAGAGACTTCGTGAACTGAGAAGCTCTATCGTATCGGACGTACTCGACACCATGGGGGTGGCAGGAGTCATCTCTGGCCTCTCTCCCGTGTTTGATGGAGCAGTGGCTATCGGTCGAGCTATCCCTGTTCTCGTACGATCGAAACCAAACGCACCTAAAGGCCTCAGAGAGGCGCTTATGGATGAGATTGATCTCGCGGACAAAGGTAGCGTAATGGTCGTTGCATCGGATACAGAGGCATGCAGCGCCTGGGGCGGTTTAGTGAGCAAGTATGCAAAGCTCTCAGGCATTGCAGGAGCAGTCGTCTACGGAGCCGCAAGGGACCTAGAGGAAATTATTAAGCTGCGACTCCCAGTTTTCTCTTCGGCAGTGACTTCGGTATCAGGCTACAACCGAGTAGAGGTTCTTTCGCCAAGTGCGCCGATGTATTGTGGATCAATCTCTGTCCAAAAAGGTGATCTCGTAGTTGCGGACCGAGATGGCGTTGCAATCGTACCTTCAGCCATTGCTGATGAAGTAGTGGATCAAGCGCTCAAGTTAATGAAAAATGAAGGCCAACAAACTGCAAATATGCGTGTCCGACTGAGAAAGAAGCGCTGATCGCGAACTCCTTAGTTTTCTTCTTCAACTGCAGAGTGCGATGAACCGACAATAGGTGTTACTTAGCGCAACTTACGCTGGGGCTTCATGCAGCTGATGTTGCTATCAATGGGTGCTGAACAGCTTACCATGCTTGATGACATGGGCGACGTTCGCAGGCGCAAGCGCCTCGATGTTCTCTAAGGGATTGCCCCTTACCATAGCAATGTCGGCTTGGAAGCCTTTCCGAATTTGTCCGTTGTTTACCAATCCGAGGCATTCCGCGGCGCGCGAGGTAGCGGACACTAAAGCTTCCTTATTCCCAAAGTACTTGGCCAGGCTCACAATTTCTATATAGTTTTGGCCATGGGGTTGTTCGTCAGTTCCACCAAAATCGGAACCGGAAACTACCTTTAGGCCGTGTTCTTTCGCGAGCTTCATGTCGGAGATAACGTGCCTCCGAACATTGATCATGTCAGGCACGTCGGGATTATTTATGAATGAACTAAGGGATGGGCTTGTGACGAAGACGCCTAGTGTTGGAACGTAAAATATGCCCTTCTTCTTGATTTCCTGCGCAACTTCAGGAGTCAACGCCACTCCATGTTCTATTGAATCAGGTCCTGCTTCAACCGCATTCATCATCGACTGTTCGCCTATGGCATGAATCGCAACTTTCAGCCCTGAGGCGTGTGCCTCGTCAACTATTGCCTTTAACTCCTCAACGCTCAGCTGAGCTCTAAGATGATACATTGGTGACGTGTAAGGCTCAGTCGTGGTTCCAGTAGCGGCGTAAACCTTCACGAAGTCAGCACCGTCCCTCATTACCCTGCGGACAGCTTTACGGCATTCCCACGGTCCGTCCGCGAAATAGGAGTATGAAAGTTCTTGGGCAATATGAAGCGGCAAATTGGTTGGATCATCATCTCCACCAGTTTGGCCTAAGGATCGACCGCACGATAAGACCTCGGGGCCGTCGATAACTCCTTCTCTAATTGCACGGCTGAGAAGGGCTCCGCCCTTGCTGCCCATCTCCCTCACATTGGTAAATCCAGACATCAGAAGCTTTCGCAAATGAGCTACTGATCTTAACACGCAGAGCGTTTCGGGTACCGTAACCCACGCAGTCAGATCGTAGGCCTTGCATCCGAAAAAGTGCACGTGCGCATCAATCAAGCCGGGAAGTATGGTTTGTCCGTTTCCAGTAATTACCTTCCCATCTCTTGGTTCATCGACATCGCCTTCTCGACCTGTGTCAATGATGATTCCGTTCTCTTCGTCTACGACTACCACTCCTCGCTCGAGGCTTTCTTTCCCGTCAAAAATCCTACCTTTCAGAATTAGCTTTCCCACGATTTCCCTCTAGCTCCTACTGCATAGATTACGGAGTCGGTCGATGGATATAGTGCTTGAGTAGGAATTCTATGTTCCAGCATTGCCCTTCTGCTGGATAACCACGTGCGGCATATGAGTTCAGAAACCCTCAGTCCCTAGGTCCGAGGTTATTTGAATCATGAGCACTGCAGAACGTTTGAATGCTAAAGGACCTGCTGCGGAACTCGGACCGTGGAAGTTCACGGAAATAGTCCCCAGCTAAGAGCTCACGGTATCATAAATACCACAGTGTTAAATATTCTAATGTCAGACCCTTCCAGCGTGTAATTCTTGACCGAGCAACAATTCTTCGCGAGAAGAGCTTCAGGTCTTGTCAGGCAGATCTCAATGTCTGACGCTATGATGTTTAACGTCCTTCTGATGGGTGTCAATTGGACATTTGTCTACATAGTTTTTGACGCAGTCCTATACCCGGGCGTGAACGTTCCCTTAACTCAGATCATTGCTGCACCCCTTGTCATGATAGTCGCATTAACGTTCAGCCTGCTCGCTGTGAGTATGCCCCGCGCTGGAGGTGATTACATTTGGTGCAGCCGCATACTAAGCCCATACGTCGGATTCATCGAATCATTCACAATGATACTGGTGGTTGGAGGTTGGACGGGAACGTTGGGCGCCATCGGATTCCAGCCTGGTTTATCCGAGCTGTTGATCGACTGGGGGACACTCACGAATAACTCTGCAATGGTCACCAGCGCAACTTCTATTGTTACGCCAATGAATGTGTTCCTGATTATGCTACTGCTCACAGCTCTTACAATGGTAGTGAACGTTGGCGGAACGAAGCTTGTCTTCAGGTTCTGTTGGGTGCTTTTCGCGTTCAGCTTGTTTGGCGTCTTGTTATTCTGTGGTGTGATGCTGGCAGCTGGTCATACCGCCTTCGTGGCAAGATTCAATCAATTGTCCGGAGCAAACTACGACCAAATAATACAGACAGCGCAATCTGCTGGCTACAACACTGGCCTAAACATTAGTGGTACGCTCCTCGGAATGGTCTATGCATTCGTTATCTACTTCGGCTTCGCGTGGTCCTCGTACTTCGCCGGGGAGATGAAGGACACCTACAGGTCACAGCTTGTGGCAATAGTGGGCGGGGTCCTATTCTTCATGGTAGTGACTTGGTTGCCGTACCAGGTGACCTACATGGTTGCAGGTCAACCGTTCATCCACGCTGCCTCATATCTTTGGGGGACCGGAAACGCGGCGTGGACACTTCCGTCTGCACCGTATTTGCACTATCTGATCATTTTCGCAACAAGCAATCCTTGGATCGCATCCATTGTCGTACTATCGCTACTCGCCTTGGGAGTGTCGTCGCTAACCCAATACTGGTACATGTCAAGCCGAATTCTGTTCGCACAATCCTTCGACCGCATCTTGCCTACGGCAATTTCAACCGTTGATTCGCGATTCCACGCACCACGGTACGCATTGGCATTCATGTTCATCCTCGCAATCCCATTCATCTACTTGGGCACATTCACAACGTTCCTCAGCTATACTGCGTACACAAACGTGATTGTGTGGATCATCGTCACTATCATCGGCCTTGCAGCAGCAGCGTTTCCGTATAGGCGCAAAGATATCTTCGACAAAGCACCGGGGCTTGCTCGGAAGAAGATCGGTTCCATCCCCTTGATTACAATCTTAGGAGTTGCGACCATGGTGATTGCAATGTCTGTTTCAATTTCCCAGTCGTTACCACAGTTTACCGGCGCACCACTGAATCCATACTATGTCTCCGGAGCACTAGCCACATTCGTCCCAGCCATCGTTTACTACCCCATCGTAGCCTGGTACAACAAACGCCGAGGCCTTGACATGGGCACCGCCTTCCACGAAATCCCACCACTCTAAATGCATCTTTCCCACAGGTGCACAGGGCTATCGGAAGGCTTTGACCTAAACTTCGGTTAGCGTCAGGGCCGAACGAGCAGCCTCCTACGACTTGGATAATTGCTGAGCGTCGTAACCGGCAGGACTCTCGGATGGACCGGAGCGGCGTGGATTCAATCGTAGGCATGATGGTGAGTTCACGAAAGAATTCAGTAGCGTCGGACAACTTGCAATAGTAGAAATGTCTCTTGGGTCATATTTTATCAAAATGACAACATCACGATGAATCTATCCAAAGCGCGAGTCTGAACATGTGTGGTCAATGACAAGTCGGAGAGTTAATTGAAGCATATTTCTGAAAGTGGTCGCGTTTGACTTTTACAACTCGAATCTGACGAGGAAAAGATATAGAGGCGGATAGGGGAGTCGTAGGACGGCGGGGTTAATGCAGAGCAAGAAGTTTACGCGAGTGTTTTTCGCCACAGATGTTCACGGGTCAGAACGTTGTTTCAAGAAATTCCTGTCGGCAGGAAAATTCTACAAGGCTGACGTGCTTGTATTGGGCGGCGATGTAACAGGTAAACTCGTGATACCGATCGTAGACATGGGTAACGGAGCCTACAAAGCGACTTACGTGGGCAAAGTGGAGACAACCTCGACACCGGAAGAGCTCGAGACTCTAAAGAACACAATCGCGGACAGCGGATACTACTATTACCTTTGTGGAAAATCGGAGATGGATGATCTTCAAAAATCCAAAGAGAAAGTGGATCAGTTATTCGTCAAGGTGATGAAGGAGACCCTTGCACGCTGGGTCGAACTGGCTGAGCAGGTGCTAAAGGAAACTAACACGCCATGCTACATCACCGGCGGAAACGATGACATGCAGGAGGTAATTGACGAAATTCGAGAGACTGAGCATGTGAAGAACCCAGAGAATAGATTGGTCACGATTGACCCCATACATCAAATGGCAAGCATGGGATGGACCAATATCACGCCCTGGAAGTGCCCCCGAGATTGCAGCGAGGAGGAGCTCGGCGGACGTATAGAAAAGCTCATGGAACATGCGCATGACACCTCAAATCTAATTTTCAACTTCCATTGTCCCCCCATAAACTGCGGCTTGGACACTGTCCAGAAGCTAGATGATTCAGTATATCCACCTAGAGCGGTTCTCGACCACGGGCAACCCATTTTGATCGGAGGTGGAAGCGAATCGGTCAGGAAGGCGGTTGAGAAGTATCAACCACTCATAGACCTGTGCGGGCACATACATGAAGGCAGAGGCGTATGCAAGATTGGAAAAACCCAGGTCATCAACCCCGGCAGCGAATATTCAGAGGGCATTTTGCGTGGGGTCATTCTAAATCTAGCTGACAAGAAAGTTGCTAGTTGGCAACTGACCTCGGGATGATATGCAAGAGTCTAGACAGAACCCAGAACTAATGGAGGTTGCGTTCGTAATGACTGCGCCGTCACATTTCGTTCATATGACTGAGGAGGAGTTCCTGAAAGAGGCAATTGGAATTGTCGAGAAGGCACAATCGCGAGCCCTATACCTAAGGCTAATCGGCGCTTTAGCAGTATACGTACATTCCGCAGATGACCCACCCTCCATTGCAGCATTCAAATCGTTAGGCAGACTTGGTGAAGGAAAGCCGACGTTCACCGACCTTGACCTCGTCCTCTATAGCAAACAAAGAAAGGGCGTAATCAAACTTCTCGAGGAGATGAAGTTCAAAGCAGATAACATGGTGAACTGGATGTTTGGCGGACGACGACTTGTCTACAACCACCCAGAAGGAAAGTTCTCGATAGATCTATTTGTAGACAAACTCGAATTCAGCCATGACGTCAACTTCACCGAGAAGAGCGGCGCTGGAAGACTCGAACTTGACTACCCAACTATAACCCTCGAAGACATTGTCCTTGAGAAACTGCAAATTCATCAAATCAACCGCAAAGACCTAGTCGACCTCATCGTCCTGCTTCTGGGACACACTGTTGCTGATCAGAGAGACAAGAACGTAATCGACGGAGGATACATCGCTAGAACGTTATCAGACGACTGGGGATTCTGGTACGATGCGACAAAGAATCTGGCAAGTGTCGCTACACTTGCCCAGGAATTGACCGGTGCCAACCCAGGCCTAGCCGTGGAACAAAGCATCAAAGTCAAGGAAGGAACCGCTACCCTCCGCAAGATGATTGATGCTCAGCTGAAGTCCAAGAACTGGGAGAAACGTGAGAAGGTTGGAACCAGCAAGCCTTGGTACAAAGAAGTCGGCGAAGTAAGTCGTTAAGTTCGTCTCGCCCAGTAGCTTAAGAGTTCACCCGTCTTACGGGTGAGTAGAGACGGGGTCTTGTAGACGCTATCTGAGCGAGAGCATTGTTTCGGTTTGACGTTTTGATCTGTTAGCTTGAGAGTTCACGCCGCCATCTCTTCTCTACTCTAAGATCTTCCGCAATCCCATTCTCTTCTAGGTAGCTTAGAATCTTCTGGCTTGGCGTATGTTTGACTGGAATCTCATCTTCGTCTGCCATCCGCATCAGCGTTAACGCTAGAATCGCTGCGGCATCTTTTATCCCTTTTACGTTGACCTTGTCAACTGTGTCGACCGTAGTGTGACTGTACAACCAATCAATAGGATCGGTAGGGAGATCGCGAAAGTGTGCAGTCGGAATACCACGCATGTAGAAAGCCCAGTGGTCCCATTCTGGTACAACTTCTCGGGCGACTCTTGGCATTTCCCACTCCCGATCAAACGTCCCGATTTCTTTCAAGACGCCTTCAAGGTAGGGTATGAGTTCCTCCGGACCGCAGACTTCGTAACCATGGCCCGTCTTCGCGCTGATACCGGCTGAGTCGGTATTAATCATCAGTCTGATCTTGTCTAGTTCGTGTGAATGGTTGATTACGTAACCTGTCGAGCCGTTCAGGCCGACCTCTTCGCCGCTGAAGCAGCAGAATCGGATGGTTCGTTTGAGTGCTGGGGCATGCTTAGCTACGGCTCGTGCAGCTTCAAGGACGACGCATGCTCCGGCGGCATCATCCATCGCTCCAACGGAGATATCAAAGCCATCGAAATGGCCTCCGACAAGGATGATCTCTTCAGGATGTGTGTGTCCAGGCAGGTCTGCGATGACGTTGTAAGACGTTGCGCCCTCTGCATATGTGTTCTTCACGTTGAGTTTTCCCATGGCGGGCGTTTTAGTCATTTGTCTGAGAATGAATCTAGAGGTTTCCTTCGAGATGCCGCACGCGGGAATTTCGCCCATCTGTCCCCATCTCGCGGGTCCCGTGATTGGTATGCCTCCATAGTTACGGTTGGTGCAGATTAGGCCTGCGGCCCCAAATTGTGCTAGGTAACCGTAAAGTGTTGGAAGATACAGGTCTGTTGGATCGCTTCGCATAAAAGCAGTTTCCGTCACCTTCGTGTAGTTTCCGTCGAGAACTAGCTTGCCTTTAATTTCCTTCTTATTGGCAAGAAGGTACGTGCGATTTCCTCTCTCCAGATTGAATATCTCCGCTGTGATACCCTCACTGGGAGTTGAAGGCGCGTATGTTAAGGAGACACAAGAGAACTGTTGTGTTACTGGTTTTAAGAGTTCGAGTGACGCTGTCTCTCTTTTCCAATTCCACAACTTCGTAAGTCGCCCATCTACCCAGCCAAAGTCCGTGTACGGCTCCAATCGCACATTTTGTAACCCATACGCTCGGAGCCTACTCGCAAGGAACTCTGCTCCATCCTTCTCCTGTTGAGTTGCGAAGAAGCGGCTTCCAAACCTGTCGCAAAGCATTGTCAGATTCTCGTACGCTTCGGAATTTACAAGGATCTCTCCCGCCACCAATAGATCCTTGTCGTTCAAGATTCCTCAACTCCCCACGACAATTTGTTTGGTTTAATCGCCTATACCCAGTCCATGCTCAGGGTTCCTCCTGAGTTTTCGGTACCTCTATCTTTTCGAATTCAGGAATGAATTTCACTATTTGGTTGACCACCTTGTCTAACAGTTCCTTACCTAACTCGGGCGTCGCGCTGCTAAAATCCTTGATGTCCGTAGCGCCTTCAAGCTCGGTCATCGACCCTGCATCTGACACGTCTCCCACCCTATAGTAAATTCGGAACAATCCATCTTCGAATCTAGACTGAACGATTGATATGGTTTCAATATTCTTCGTCAAAGACTTCACTTTCGGAACGAATGCAGCGGCCAAATCCACAATGTTTGGGTTTATTGCGCGAACTATTGCTGTCTCTACGGTGCCACCATGCGTCTCCGTAATTTCCCCTTTAATTTTTTGAGGTAACAATTCCCACCACTGAGCAGCCGCTGCTAACATACCGTATTTCTTTCTTATTTTTACGCTAACTGTGTGCAACGTATCCATGTTGCCACCATGCCCGTTCACAAACAAGATTCGTGAAATGCCCCATTTGTTCAGGGATCTACAAATATCCATTAGTAAGATGCGAAACGTTGACTTGTCAAGATAAACTGTCCCGGGAAAGTCCATGTGATACTCCGCGTATCCATAAGGAACTACCGGAAGCACTACTGCTTTTGTCTTCGCGGAAACCCTGGTTGCAATCTCGTTAGCAACAATCCAATCTGTACCGATCGGCAGATGTGGACCGTGCTGTTCAGTGCTCCCTGTCGGGATAATTGCAGTGCTCGTTCCTTGAAATGCTTTTTTCGCTTGTTTCCAAGTGAGCTCATACAATTTAACCATTACATTCACATCACGCAGTTCGGGGAGTGCGTATATAACATCGACTATGTTCTCTGCAATATCTCTGAATTGTTTGAGCGGCTTCTCAGTTCCTCTACTTTCGTATCGATGTTAACCGCGTATGTTGCGGACCTTTTCGCTTCTCAAACGCGGGTATAATTTCCTGCATTCGTTCGAGAGCTATTTTCAGTTTTTCTTTGGCCGTTGCAAACGACAGTCTGATGAACCTTTCGTTGCGAACTCCGAAAGCGGCTCCTGGCACCACTGCCACTTTAGCTTTATTCAGTAATTCGGATGCGAGTTCCTGGGATTTCATTTCATACCCTGATACATTCGGAAATGCGTAGAACGTTCCTCTAGGAGAGCAACATGATACACCATCAATCCGTTTCAGCGCATCCATCACTATGTCACGTCGAAGTTGGTACTCAGATACCATTTCTTTGATGGACTTCTCCGTTCTTTCATCTCGTAATGCCAAGGCTGCGGCGCGTTGGGCAAAAGTGCATGCGCCAGTAACTAAATGACTGTGGATTGCAGTAACACGCGTCGTAATACTTTTCGGCGCTGTCAAGTAACCAAGCCGCCATCCCGGCATGGCTGTTGCCTTTGAGAATCCGTTGACAACAATGGAAAGGTCCTTCATGCCTGCAAATGATGCAATGCTGTAGTGTCTTTCTCCATCGAAGAGTATCTTCTCATAAAGCTCGTCTGAAAGAACAAGGAAATGTTTACGCTTAGCCAAGTCAGCCAGAGCATCTAAGTCAGATCTAGTGGCAACGCTTCCCGTGGGGTTGTTTGGAGAATTGAGGATCAGCATCTTTGTTCGACTAGTTACCGCTTTCTCAACCTGAGAGGCTGAAATTCTGAAACCTCCAGACTCGTCCAACGGAAGATATACAGGGTGACCGCCGCAGAGTTCTATGCAAGGGACGTAGCTTACCCAATAGGGGTCTGGAACAATCACTTCATCGCCTGGATTGACGGTTGCCATCATTGCACAATAGATCGCTTCCTTTCCTCCAACTGTAACAACAATCTCGCTTTCCGGATTGGCCTCAATGTCGTTATCTCGTAGTAGTTTTTCTGCTATCGCTTCTCTCAACTCGATAAGGCCTGGAGTATCTGAATAAAACGTGTAACCTTGGTCGAGTGCCTGTTTTGCGTAATCTCGGATGTGTTCCGGTGTGACAAAGTCGGGTTCGCCTGCCGAGAGGCTTATCACGTCTTCTCCGGCGCGCCGCAATTTCTTAACTTGATCCATGATTCCTACTGTTGCTGAGGAATTGATTTTGGCTCTTTCCGCGATGAAGTCCATACCGTCAGATTCACGATGGATCATGTTAAGCCTTCCATGCGGACCCGTCTAATCGGTGCGAGACGATCTGGAATGAGTCGTGACCTGAGATCAAAGTCGGACTCTTCCTGGCCTGGTTTTGACCTCTCTCAATACTGCTTACGCACGCAGGAATTGAAATGGTAGCCTAGGAAATACAGATTAATCTGAGATTAATCGAGTCGGTTATCGTGAGAGTGGATAATGTGAGTGATAGAGCGTTGAAGTTGCATAACGAGAGCGTTGTCCTCGACTGTTTGAACGCTGTCTATCCTCCTGAATTCGATGAAGACTATTTGCAATCCTTGAAGGCCGGTGGAGTAGCTGCGATTAAAGTGACTATTCCTGATGTTGAGTGTCTCAGCCTGTCACAGGCTGTTCGCGAGCTCGCAGGATGGTTTCAGCGCCTCCGAGCTTTCGAACCATCAAGAATGCGCTTGGTTAGATCCACCCAGGAAATTCGAACTGCAAAACGAGAGGGCGCAATCGCAGTGATTCTCGGTTCTCAGGGCGCTGGTTTCTTAGGCCTCGACCTCAGCAGTTTGGACTTCTTCGAGAGACTTGGAATGAGAACAATGCAGCCCACCTATCAGCGTCGCAATCAATTCGGAAGCGGGTGCTGTGAAGAGAAGGATGATGGCTTGAGTCGTCTCGGAGTAGACTGGGTTAATTCCATGAATAAGCTAAACATGGCCATCTCGCTTTCTCATGTTGGATACAGGACTAGCATGGAGGTTATGGAGATCTCGAAGGATCCTGTTATATTCGATCACTCTAACCCAAAGGCTCTCTGTAACCATATGCGGAATATTACTGACGAACAGATTCAGGTCTGTGCAGAGAAGGGTGGAGTAGTGGGGCTCACTCCATTTTCTATGTTTGTCTCAGACGTGAAGAGACCCACCGAGCTGGGAGTGCGAGACTACCTTAAGCACATTGAGTACGTCGTTAATCTTGTAGGAGTTGACCACGTAGGGATAGGACTCGACCTAGCCGAAAGACACTACAGGACCCCGCAGATAATTCTCGATGAGAGACGGATGCTGCCAGGTATAACCTCAAAGTTCGTTGAGGAAGTAGAGGACGATTTCATCAAATCAGGACTCGCGGGACTCTCGCATAGTGAGCTCTACATACCGTGGCTGAACAGCATGTCTCAAATGCCCATCATTACCGATGCCTTACTAGAGGAAGGGTACTCGGAGCAGAACGTCAAGAAAATTCTAGGAGAGAACCTCCTCAGAGTCTTCGAGAGAATATGGGGCAGTTAAGAAATCGTAAGCTGTGACTTCAAACCGCAACAAGGATATCGGCGGAAAACCTGTCGCGCGTAGAATAATGTTGGTACTCTAAGGGCAGGGAGCTAGCCCTGTGAGCTGTCCCGCTAAATGAGCTGATGCATAACTGTATTTTGCATAGATTGCGTCCGCGAAACCACGAATAATCTGCCCTTATTTCATGAGCAATGGTTTAGGCTGGTTTTTCGTGTGGCGTTCTTCTCGTTAGGGGAGCACTGCTGCGGGTAGTGGTAGGTCTTTCATTGTGTGTAGGCCGGGTGTTGCGTTTGTGATTTTGGGTATCATGTTGATGAGCATGGCTATTGTTCCGTGGTCTCCGTGGACGCAGGGGCTTATCTTCATGTTTATCGGCGGGACCCCGTCCACTTCTACCATGTCGTATTCTTCTTCGGAGCCGATGTAGGCGACGAATTCCAGTTCTATTCGCGACTTACCATTGACCACGCCGATTGCGGTTTGAGTCAAGCCTGTTACGGTTCCAGGTTGGATTGTGATCCAATTGCTTTTCACAGTTTTCTTGAGCAGGACAGGTTTCACTTCACCCAACTCTATTCGTTCAAGTTTCCATCCGAGCGCGGCCGCTATCATGGCTATTGATTCCTGCAACCCAACGTGGCCGGTTATTTTCTGCTTCTCTATGGCGTCCTTGAATTCTGATGGAGACATCCCTGCTCCTATTTTTTGTTGGAACGGAATCCTCCGGCTGCCGGCGTTCATCTTCCTCGTAACCTTGATCCGATTCACTTCTAAGCATGGTCCGGTTAGGAATATGGGGAGGGCGTCCATGAGAAACCCCGGGTTGATGCCCGTACCCAGGATTGCTGCCCCATGCTCTTTCGCAAACTGGTCCAGCTTGTTAGCTAGTTTTTCGTCGATGATGTAGGGGTAGGAGAGTTCTTCGCATGAGGATACTACGTCAACGCCGTGTTTGGCGATGCTCTCAAGTTGCGGGTAAACCTTAGCTAGATGACTCGAGGTCGTATGAACCACCACATCCACCTTCGCGTCCGAGAATAGTTTTGCCGGGTCATTGGAGATCGTGATACCCAACTTCTTTCCCAGTCCGATGACTTCGCCTAGGTCTCTGCCGACTTTCTTAGGGTCGTTGTCTAGGGCTCCGACCAATTCAAGCCAACTGCCCCTCTTGATAATCTCCTTCACAACTTGCTGACCGATCACGCCGACCCCGAACGTAACAACTCTTGTCTTCGCTGCCAAATCTAATCAGATTCGAACAACGGGCAGTGCAAGATAAGTCTGATTGGGGTCAGTGGTCGGTCGGTTCAAGTCCCTGCTTGACCTCCAACTAAGTTGTCGCGCGCCTCGCATATCCTCTCCATCCGCTTCTCGTAGGACGCCGGGACGATGACCACGGTCACATCTCATAAAACACACATCTGGTATGTCACCACTTGGCAACAAGTAAAAGTGGAAAGTGAACTCGAACCGCATTCAATTTGCATGACCTTCAACGGATTGTTTAGCGAGATTTCCTTAATACTGGCGAACTTTGGAGGATGATCGGGTAGCTGATTTGAAAATACTTTTGGCTGGAACGTTAGTCAAAAGCGAAGAAACATTTGACGTGCTCAACAAGTACAGCGGCGCGAAGATCGAAAGCCTTCCCTCAATGGGATCTCGCGAAGTCGATCTCGCCGTAAAGGCAGCTAACAATTCGCTTAGTGAAGTGGGAAAGCTCACTGCTTTCCGAAGAAGAGAGATCCTGGAGAAAGTGGCAGCATTAATGTTGGAGAACCAAAATGACCTGACGGATACATTGGTCTCAGAAACTGGAATGACGCTTCACGACGCAAAGTTCGAAGTCAATCGTGCCTCAAACATTCTCAAGATGTATGCGACTGACACTTTTCATATCCAAGGCGAAGCGCTGACGCTTGACGCCGATGCGCGAGGTTCCGGACGCCACGGGTATAGCTTCAGAGTACCTGTTGGAGTAGTTGGAGCCATCTCAGCGTTTAACAACCCACTCGTATTGCTGGCGCATAAACTCGGCCCTGCATTCGCCGCGGGTAATGCGATAATTTTCAAGCCAGCATCCCTAACGCCGTTAGCCGCGTTGAAGGTCGGCCAGATGTTCATAGACGCAGGGTTGCCGCAAGAAGCTCTGAGTGTGCTAACTGGCAAGGGTGAATTGTTGGGGCCACTACTGGCCGGGAATTCAACGGTAAGAGTGATCACGTTCACAGGGGGTAAACGGGCGGGGGCAGAGGTTGCCAAAGCTGCGGGCGTAAAGAGATTGCTCATGGAATTAGGCAGCAACTGTCCAAACATCGTATGCCCAGACGCAGACTTGGATTTTGCCGCAAAGAACCTTGTCAGTGCTGCCTACTCCTTCCAGGGGCAGAATTGTTTACACGCACAGAGGATACTCGTTCAAGAGAGTGTATACGAGCAATTCAAGAGCGTATTCATCGGCTTTGCGTCAAAGCTGAAGAAAGGTGACCCAAGAGCTCCTTCTACTGACATTGGCCCCATGATAACTGAGGGTGCCGCTAAACGAGTCGAGGAATGGGTCAACGAGGCAAAGAAGATGGGGGCTAACCTCCTGCTCGGAGGTAATCGGTCCAGACAATTCTTTGAGCCTACGCTTCTTGAGAACGTTTCACTCGAAGCGAAGGTATCATGTGAAGAAGTCTTCGGCCCCGTCTCATTGCTCATCAAGTTCTCCAACCTCCGAGAAGCAGTGCGTGCGTCCAACGACACAGATTATGGTCTGCAAGCAGGCATCTTCACCCATCGCTTGGATGATGCTGTTTACGCGATGAGAACATTGCGATTTGGTACAGTTATGATTAACGAGAGTTCAGACTTCAGGGTTGATATGATGCCGTTTGGTGGCTTCAGAGGTAGCGGCCTCGGCCGCGAAGGAATCAAGAACGCGATTGAGGCCATGACAGAGCTGAAAATGAGTGTCTTCAATCTCAACGCTCTTGAGAATACTGCGAACTGAAAGAGCATGGAAGTGATAGGAATCACCAAGGACGTCGTTGTCTTCGGTCACTCCAATCCCAGAGCCCTTTGACCACGTTAGGAACATTAGAGACGATCAGAGAACATGCCGACAAGGGCGAACTCAGAAGCGCATACCGCCCAATGCGCTGGCCCAAACTTACCTTAGGCGAGTTTCTTCTGCGGATTCAGTACGATAGTTTTAACTCGTACCCTACAGTCCTCCAGCGTCATGTCAACAGTTTTTCTGCGTGGGCATGTCTTTACGGGTGATAATTTCATTGAGAATGGCTGTGTGGTTGTAGATCCGTCAAAGGGCGTGATTACTCACGTGGGTCCGGAAGGAGAAGTGAAGGAACCAAAGGATGCGCGTAGGATAGAAGTTGAAGGTTCAACGATTCTTCCGGGGCTTATTGATGCGCACATGCATTTTTTCGGCTCGAAGAAGTATGATATAATTGAGTGGCTGACCACCCCAGAAACACTTGTCGCATTGCGGTCCGTAGCAGATGCTCGTAAGTTATTGAGGGCAGGTTACACGGCTGTAAGAGAGCTGGGAGGGAAAGCAGGTCCATACCTTAGGAGGGCGGTTGAGGAGGGCATGATTGAGGGTCCAACGATAGTTCAAGCTGCGAAGTCTCTGTCCCAGACTGGGGGGAATGATGACGTACCGATATTGCCCTTAGAAATCTCAGACCAACTATCTTACTCATACTACTGTGACGGGCCATGGGAGTGCCGCAAAGCCGTACGCAAAGTCGTACGTGATGGCGGAGACCTAGTCAAGGTGTACGCCTCTGGCAGCATGTCGCAAGGAACCAATATCCGTCCCCAGTTCACCCCGGAAGAACTCAAGGCGATTGTTGATGAAGCGACCTCCGTCGGAATGAAAGTCGCTGCCCATGCTTACGGTGAGGAGGCACTGACTAATTCCGTTAAATCAGGCGTACATTCAATTGAGCACGGCATTGGGCTCACACCTGAAATTGCGCAGGAGATGCAGAAGAGAGGCGTCTTCTACGTTCCAACCCTAAGCGCGTATATGGCTATGAAGGCAACGACTGAGCAACACGTCAAACTCACACAAAGACACTTGTCTGAAGATCTTGACCTGGCGAAGAAGTTCAAGCTCAAAATCGTAGCCGGGTCAGACTACATCGGATGCGACACCGAACCCCATGGAGAGAACTATCTGGAAATCGTCAACTTGGCCAAGTATATTGGGAATCGCGAAGCACTAATCGCTGCGACATCTAGGGCAGCAGACTGTTTAGGGCTCAAAAATTCCGGATGGGTAAAAGCCGGATACGAGGCAAACTTGGTCGTTGCAAGCGGAAATCCTATGGAAAATCCGAAGAACCTAGCTCCCGACCACATACTACACGTCATTCGACGCGGCCAAGTACACACAGTTAATGGTTGAAATCAGGCCTGCGAGCATAATTCTTCCTTATTCCATTTTGAGCTTAATGCTTCTTCCGTGGACTGAAGTTTCGTAGGTTCGCTGATTGTAAGTCTTGATTTCCGCTATGATCTTCGCTGAATGTTCGATCATTTTTAGGAATGCTGGAGGTAGTTTGTCCATGTCTGGGATGTTTCCGCCAAGTCTGGGTTCAGTTAGCTTTCTTCCGGTGGTTACGTCAAACTGCGCGCCATGCAGTGGACAAGTGACAATGTTCCCTCTGAGTCCGCCACGAGAGAGGCGGGCGCTCGTGTGGCCGCATCTGTCATCGATAGCGTAGAACTTTCCGTCGACGTTGGCGACCAGAATTTCTCTATTGTTCACCTCAACATGTTTCATTGTACTTGGGGGAATTTCGTCAACCTTGGCGACTTCTAGCCAACCCGAAGAGTCTGATTCATTTGCTGTCAATTTCTGTCTTCGCACTGAGAAAAGCAGTTAGATATATATAGTTAGTAGTAAATGCCAACTAACTAGGTTAGCAGCACTTGACTAAGTCACCTCAATGCAGCGAGGCAGACTCCGGTGTCCATGCCGCTTGGAATGATCTTCTGAAAGCTTGGACTCTTCCCGTGATTCATGCGTTGGGGCTGGGAAACCCCGCTAGGTTTAACGAGCTTAAGAAAAGGCTCGGGACGATAAGCGCCACCAGCCTGACGGAACGACTGAAGGAGCTTGAACAGCGAGGAATAGTAGAACGAAGGGTGTACCCAGAATCTCCTCCAAGAGTCGAATATTCACTCACCAAGAAAGGTCGGGAGTTGCATGTGCTTCTACTCCAGCTCGCCGACTGGGTGGTTAAGTGGAACAAGAAACCTGTCATGCTCAGTGAATCGATAAAGCATCAAAAGGCCCCGTTGCTGCAATCAAGCTGACCGCATTTAGCCTGACAACATAGACGCCTGCGATTCATCTTGACATTGCTCTGTTGAAGATTGGTACAGCGATTGTCATAGTGACAATTGAGTATGCTAGGAGCACTAGAAGATCAGGCATGATGATGCTCACGCTCGCATTCAGTATGACTACTTTTCTGAGTGCGTCGGCGGCGTAGTAGAGAGGAAAGGCTTTGCCGATGTATTGGACGGCTACGGGTAGTTGGGCGATTGGGAAGAGTATTCCGCTGAGAAACATCATTGGGAATTGAAGTAGTGTGGTCATCATCTGTGCTGTTTCCTGTTCTGGAGCGAGAGAGGTCATGATTATGCCGACGCCTATGAAGCTGGCAACGCCAAGCACCATGACGAGAAGCATGGTAATAGGACTGCCATAAATCACTACTCCGAACAATAGCATCGATAGCCCAAGGATTAGGAATCCTTGAATTAATCCGCGTACTGTTTGCGCTACGATTTTTCCTAAGATGACGGATTGCCTCGGGATGGGTGCGACGAGTAATCCGTCCATTGTTCCTTGTTCTTTTTCCCTGGATATGGCTGTGCTAACTCCGTTTAATGCTCCTGTGATAACCGTCAAGGCCATGAACGACGGAGCTAGATATTCGAAGGACGTTGGGACGCCTGCGATTAATGGAATGCTGGTTATGGCCATTGGTTGAAGAGCGAATGTTGGGTTGACTGTTGGGGCTAAGTTTTGAAGGTATTGTGTTGATATTTGGCTTTCAATTGCCCCGAAAATTTCTGCGACTTCGCTTTGAACGGCAGCGGCGACTGATGGATTTGTTTGGTCAACTGTTACTTGTATTGTGGCTTGCGTGTCAGCCTGAATTGCAGCGCTGAATCCCTGAGGTATGACCACTATTCCTGTAACTTGGCCTTTCACAATTCCATTTCTAGCTGTTGCGTAATCCGTTACTTCGTTCACTCTGAATATTCCTTGAGATTCAGCGATTTGAATGAATTGTGCCTCAACATTACGCGCTATCAGTCCGTTATCTTGCTGAATTATGGCTAACTCCAGGTTCGGGTATTGTGATGGTATTTGCCCGCTGTACGGATTTACCTGAACTGTGGGTGGGTAAATGAAGCCGAACATTGTCATGAAAAGCAGGGGCATCAGTATGAAGAAGACGAGAAGCATCTTTGCCCGCCAAAGATCGAGGAGGTCGCGTTTTGCGATCTCGGTGGTGACTTTCCATGCGCTAACCTGTCTTGCTTTAGTTTGCACGTTTACATTCTCCCTACAGCTTTCATGCTAACGCGGTCTGAAGCTGAATCGCGTAGCTCTCGACCTGTGACCGTTAGGAAAACTTCTAGCATCGACTCAGTACCATACTCGTCCTTGAGTCCCGCAACCGTTCCTGTTGCCATGATTTTCCCATGGTCAATAATCGAAATTTTATCCGACAATTCGTCCGCTTCTTCCATTATGTGGGTTGTCAACATGATCGTGTGTCCCCCTTTCTTCAGATCTCGTATCGTGTCCCTGACGAACTTCGTACTTTGCGGGTCTAGTGCAGTGGTTGGTTCATCTAGAAAGATGATTTCAGGGTCGTGAATTAAGGCGCGGATCACGTTCATTCTTTGCCTCATGCCGCTTGAGAAACCGCCTACGCTCCGATCTTTGAAGGGCGTAAGCTTCACCATATCAAGTAATTCCTCGATCTTCGGTTTCAATTCTGCATTATCTATTCCGTAGAGTTTGCCGAAGAACATTAGGTTCTGTTCAGCCGTCAACCGTGTGTACATGATTAGTTTCTCTGAGACTAGTCCGATTCGTTTCCGAACCTCATTTGCTTGACTGTCAATGTTGAATCCTGCGACTTTCGCGGTGCCTGATGTTGGTTTAAGTAATGTGCAAAGCATTCGGATGGTAGTGCTTTTTCCTGCGCCATTCGGTCCAAGAAACCCATAGATTTCTCCCTTTCGGACGGTGAGGTCGATGTGGTCGACGGCGGTGAAGCTACCGAACCTCTTCGTCAAACCATGGGTCTCAATCGCGTACTCAGATAGCGGAGCTAACTCGGTTCTCTGGAGAGTCATTATGATGCCTCAATCGATTCTTGTTGTGTCTCCTAGCGCATTGTGTTTAGCAGAGCTATCATGGCATTTCTAATGCGTTCGGTCCATATATCGATACGATACTGTCTTATCGTTATTGAGTTATATTAAAATAATCCGCTTGTATATCGATACGATAGTGATGGCCCATGGCGAGGGGATTTCAGACGGGTCCTTATGAGGTAATGTTCTTTCTGGCGTTGAAAGACGGACCAGCCTATGGGTACGAATTAGCTACGCGTTTTAAGAAGATGACTCGAGACCACATTAGGTTTAGTTTTGGTACCATCTACCCCTTTCTGCGTCGCATGGAGCGGAGAGGAATAATCAAATCGACTCGAGACATAAGGTCGGGCAGAGTATACTACGCACTAACACCAAAAGGCAGAACTACTCAAAAAAGGGTCTTCAGGCAACTCAAGAAGTCGCAGAAAGTGTGGGAGGAGAAGTTGCTCGGCATTCTAGCAATGAATGCAGAAGTGTTTGGGCCAAGAGCACTTCATGACCTGTTGGAGCGGGCAAAGGTCTTGACGAAACCGTGAAAATTGAATGTCTTGTGAAAGCATGAAACGGCGCGCCTTTTCGATCGTTTGTGCAATACTTGCTATGTTTGGTTTGATGTGGATCGGGTAGCGAGTTTCATAGCCACCATTTGGGCCTCTACCGTTGCTGATAACCCTACATTTGCACTTAGATTCACAGTGTCTTTCAGAATCGCAAGAGCTGTACGGTAAGGTTTCCTCAGGAGCAAATTGGGCTTGGACGTTTGCGGCGATTTGCACTCTGTAGGCAGGGGTGTCATACACCCTCTAGGGGGGTGTATTACACCAGCTCTTTCCTTACCCAACACATCAAGACTCGCCTGGCAAGTTCGTAGAGCGAAACCGACCCGGTTACAACTTGGGCTCGATTCCGCTGCCTCACATTATCCCTAGTCTCGTCAAAGGAGGCGTCTCGTTTGTCCCTGAACACGTCCGCGTCGCTAGATACCGAAATACGGCTAATTCACATAGAGATATGTGAAACATTTGGGTTTGCGAACTTTTGATAAGCAAAGAAATCAAGGTTATTGTCCCCCTACCCTTCAACAGAGGTTCATCGAATGCCGAAGCTTGCAGCAATCGACGTTGGTTCGAACGCGATGCGGCTTGCGATTGCGTCGGCTGATGACGATAACGAAGTGCACATAATCCAAACAGATCGCGAAGCTGTGCGGCTAGGAGGAGATGTGTTCGCGAAGGGAGAGATATCCAACGCCCAGCTTGTTCAAGCAATGGATGCGTTCCTCAAGTTCCGGAAGCTGATCAATCAGTATAAGGTAAAGGCGGTTAGGGCAGTTGGCACGAGTGCTCTTCGAGAGGCTAGGAACCGCGATTACTGCATAAGGCAGATTGCAAAAGCGACGGAAATAACGATAGAGCTGATCAGTGCGGAGGAAGAGGCACAGCTGACCTATCTAGCTGAATCAAGAGCTGTTAGGCTTGAGGGGAAAGTGGCGCTCCTAGTCGATGTTGGTGGCGGTAGCGTGGAAGTTAGCGTAGCAACTGATAGCGAAATAATTGCCACTGAAAGCTTCGCAATCGGTGCGGTTAGGCTGCTCCAAATGCTCGAACCAGGGAAACATGGCGAAAGAGTTTTCCGGCAGCTTGCCCGGGAATACATTAACTCCTCCGGGACTCGACTCAGAAAGGAAATCGGCGAGCATAAGTTTGATCTCTGCGTTGCGACGGGAGGCAATGCTGAGTCGCTCGGAGATCTGCGAGTGCAATTATGTGGCGCCAACGATGACAAATCCATAACCTTGGACGAGCTCGATTCGATTCTCAAACAGCTGCAAGCAAGGTCCTACGAGGAACGGATCAAGGATTTCGGCCTAAGAAGCGACCGTGCTGACGTCATAATTCCGGCCATAATCGTCCTACAAACAGTAGCGAAAGAGGCACATATCCAGGAATTTGAGATACCGCGCGTCGGGCTTCGAGAAGGGGTCCTGATCGATATGGCGCGCGGTCTAGGGCGTGAGTCAGGGCCGCCAGACCGCACGCAGCTCATCACTTCCGCAAGGCTGTTGGGAAGAAAGTACGATTACGAAGCAGAGCATGCTCAAACCGTTGCAAAGTTTGCCGTAGCCCTTTTCGACGCGACCAAGAAACTCCACAAGTTAGGTGCAGCCGAACGAACCATGCTCGAAGTCTCAGCTCTCCTTCATGATATCGGATATTACATCGGAACAACGAATCATAACAAGAATTCCTTCTACCTGATCAATGCGTCTCCACTCGTAGGTGTTAATGACTTTGAGAAAGCGATGATCGCGCATGTGACCCGGTATCACAGCCGGTCCATCCCCAAGCCAAGTCATAAGGAGTTCATGGAGCTTGCGCCGAAACGAAGAAGGGCTGTCATGAAATTAGCCGCCATTCTCCGCTTAGCGGAGGCCCTCGATCGTGAACACTCAAACAGGGTTGACAGTTTGAAAGTGACGTTGAGAAAGAAGAAGGTGGTGCTGTTGCTTAAAGGTAAGGGCGACTTATTACTCGAGAAGTGGGCGCTGAATTATGGGTCTAGGCTGTTCGAGAGGGTTTACAAAAAGAAGGTAGTGGTCCTGTGATAAGCTCGACAGAACCAAAAGCGCTGCCTGGAAAGCTGATCGCTGTAGAAGGAATAGATGGGTCAGGAAAGTCCACCCAGATCTATCTCTTACGTCGCTGGCTTGAATTGGAAGGGTATAAGGTCATCTTTACGGAGTGGAATTCATCATCACTTGTCAAGAAAGCAACCCGGAAGGGAAAGAAGAAACGTCTCCTGACCCCCACGACCTTCTCTCTAATCCATTGTACAGACTTCGCGGATAGGTACGAAAGACAGATTTTGCCGTTGCTGCGAGCGGGTTACCTTGTACTCGCTGACCGCTACGTCTACACCGCCTTTGTCCGTGACGTAGTTCGAGGATGCGATAGGGAGTGGGTAAGAAACCTTTACAGTTTCGCGCAACAGCCGGACGTGACTTTCTTCTTTGACGTACCATTGGAAACGGCCTTAGCCAGAATTCTGGAAGGCCGACCGCAACTGAAGTACCATGAGGCGGGTATGGACCTCGACCTATCCACAGATCCGTACGAAAGTTTCCGGAGATTCCAGGGAATGCTGAATGACGAATATCACAACATTGCATCACAGTACAACTTCATTGTGATAGACGCTAGTCGCCCACCCGACGATCAACAACAGTCCGTTCGCGATTTCGTTACCCAACGAATAGTTTTGTCAAAGCACAAGGCGAAGGGAGGGCCACTGCGGGTCTCAACCGGATTGTTAGCAGCTCACTTCCCTGAGCGCGGGTTCAAGAGTGCACTGAAAGAGGCGCCTGATACGAAGCCTCTTCAGAACCTAACCCCAGCCAAGGATGAGCTAACCTTGGCGCATGCTGGAGACACGCCGTTCCCATTCCAAGACAACGGTTCGGAGAAACACTTCTTTGGGAGAGGTCTCCCCAAGGTAAGCCTTGCGCCGCTGAAGGGAAAACTGCTCGTCGTAGAGGGTTCAGATGGATCGGGTAGATCTACCCAGATCGACCTATTGCACAAACATCTGGAAGTTCTCGGTTACCCCACGATAGACGTTGGCCTAAAGAGATCCCGACTCGTGTCGGCGGAGTTGCAGGAAGCCCTGTTAGGTAATACACTAAGCCCCGTTACAATGACCCTATTTTACGCCACCGACTTCGCCGACCAACTCGAGAACAACATCATTCCCGCCTTGAGGGCCGGGTTCGTGGTACTTGCCGACCGCTATATCTACACGCTGATGGCTCGCGAAGTGGTCCGAGGAATGAGCAGAGAGTGGGTGGAGAACGTTTACGGAATTGCCCTCGTCCCTGACGCAGTATTCTATCTCACCGTTAACCCTCGCCTTCTAGCTGAACGCAACTTGATGAAGAGCGGCGTGCTTGACTTCTGGGAATCCGGAATGGACATCCGCCGCTCCGGCGACATATACCAGTGCTTCATTGACTACCAACGTAAGATGCGCGCCGAGTTCCAACGCATGGCGTCGGACTACCAATTCGAGACCATCAACGGAAACAGATCTCCCCTCGCAATACACAAAGAATTGAGAACCAAAGTGGAGAAAGTCCTCCTAAAGTTACCGCCGATTGAAAATCCTCACGATGAGGGGTCTGTTGCTAACAAATGAGAAAGGTCGCAGCGAAAAACATGCGAGTTTCGATGAAAAGGCGAAAGCCAGCCACGCCACCCGGTATCAATCGGCATGTTGGTAAGGTGTTACAAAAGCCACGAAAAACGACGGTCAGAGTAAGAGCCCCAGGTAAACCGCAGCATAGCTTACCAATGGTTTCCAAGAGGCAAGAACGAACAATACAACGAAGAGCTAGAATCGCCCCTACCACAAAGCGACCCGCGCGAAGAAAGATTATGCCGACAATTGGCCAACGCTATCGCTCAACCGGCCCTGACGTGCTAAATTTCATCATCCAGGCCTTAGATAAGCGATGGAATGAATATCTCGTATGTTTGAAGCGCTATCAGGATACAGCATTAGTCAAGAACGTACACGATCTACGTGTCAGTATAAGGCGCCTCACTACGACCATCGATTTGATTGACCGATTCAACCCAGATAACACCGTTAGACAGGCCCGCATCAAGCTTAAGCGCCAACTCACAGAACTCAGCTTCCTACGAGACGTCCACGTCGAAATGGTGAGGGTACGTAGGTTTCTGAAGGAATTGCCTGAGATGAAAGAGTTCTATGAAGAATTGCGTACCAGGGAAAACGAATGCCTAAAGTCCGCTAAGAAAATATCGTGGAAATCGGATAGGAAATTTATTGAGACCGCGGTCAATAGAGCGAAGATTAGGCTCAACGCTCGGAGAGCCTCGACTACTGTCGAGAATTCACGCAAAATAATTGACGCCGCGATAGACGTCTCCTTTGATAATTTGAGCAAGAAACTCGAAAATGTGACACCTGCAGACTACTCATCGATTCACAGAGTCAGATTAGCTTTCAAACCAGTGAGGTACACACTTGAGATGCTACATCCAATCGTGGGATTGGATACCCGACAGCTTAGAACCGCCACATTTCTCGCCCGATTAATGGGTCAAATTCAGGACCTCGAGGTTCTCATGAAAGATCTAGTCGAGTTCAAATGGAGAGGAGACAAAGTTTCGGGCGCGGTCATGGAAATCTGGTTGGAACTTGAGCGTCGAAAAGTCGACGCGACCCAGCGATTTCTACGGTCGATTCCTAAATTCGGCAACATCTGGAAACCGGTCATTCATGAACAGACAAACGTCGCATCAGTGCCTTCCAAAACCATATTCATTCTCCGGCACGGAATAGCAGTTATCCGAGGCGACGCTTCATACCCGCTAGACTCAGATCGGCCACTGACAACCAAGGGTGTGAAGAGGATGCGTCGGATCGCCAAAGGAATGCGACGAATGAAAGTTGGATTTGACCTGCTACTGACCAGCCCTTATAGGCGCGCATTGGAGACTGCGTTCGTCGTTGGGCGAGAGTATGGCGCGGGTGAGATCATACAAACATCTCAAGCGCTTAAGCCTGAAGTCCTCCCAGAGGAAGTTATTCGATCGTTGCAAGAAAAATACTCGCCCCACCGACGCTTGCTCCTTGTGGGTCACGAACCTCAGCTAAGCTCCTTGATCTCGACTCTAACATCGGGAAGCGCGAGCGCGAGACCGTTGCTGAAGAAGGGGGGACTTTGTAAGCTAGAAGTAGACAAATTGCAGACGGGCAAGTGCGCCACTCTCCTGTGGCTGCTTACACCAAGGCAGCTGATCAGTATTGCTTGATGTGGATATCAGATATTGCCCGGTATGAGCTTTCATCCTGAATGTCTCATGCTAAACAAAGGATCCTAGGCGCCGTTCATGTGCTGAACGCCGTCTCCAGACACGACTGGGCTCTTACGAAGCCGAGACGGAGGTTTACTTGAGTTCCTGCAGCTTGTCTTCCTCTATTTTTCGCAGTATAGCTACCCCGAGGGGTGTAATTGAGACGCCTTTGCGATCTGCCTCATCCTTGATCTCAATGAATCCCTGGGTCTCTAGCAGCTGCAGGGTCGAACTAAGGTCCTCGGAGGGCTCTTTCGCCATTTCTGCCTTCAGTTGGCGTTCGTCCACCGTATTGGTGCCTATGCCCTTTAACTTCCATATGGCTAGAAGCACTGCCTCCCCTCCCTCCGATAGGCCACTTGTCAGGGACATGCTTTTCATGGGTCGCTATCGACGATATATCCATCTTCAATATGAAACTCTGGTGTGTGGAAAAGGGAACATTAATATACCATCCGACGTGCCATATCTTCGTTGAACGTTACATGGCAGCAGACGAAGCCACAGCCTTCATGCAAGTACTGTCAAAGAGCCCGCAATTCAAGGTACTCACGATACTTTCTCAACGCCCACAAGAGGATCTTACGAAAACAGAGATCGCTCAAAGGGCCGGCATCGGTCGCACGACCCTATATCGGGTTTGGGACGATCTTGAGAGAATGAAGGCAATAGCCCCTTCACGCCATGTGGGTGCCGTTACTCTTTATCGCATGAACTCGCAGAGCCCAGTGGTACAGTCCTTTCTCAACATCACTAAGAGCCTCACCACCGTAACCGACGCAGTGGCGAGAATTGAGCAACTGCGCAAACTTCAGGATTCTGCGAAAAGTGAATTCGGGGAAGCGATACCAGCTGGCCCCAACGTTTTAGTCAAACTCCTTCATGCAAACGCGATTTCACCTGAAACCGCCAGGCCGAAAGGAGAACTGCAACTATCTTCCTCTGAGTCAGAAGGCCTAAAGGGCCTCATGAGTGCTGGTTTGATTTTCGAGAAGGGCGGAACTTACTATCTCACTCAACTTGGGAACCAAACGGCGCAGGGAGCAGCGAAGATATGGTCTTCTGAAAGTTCACAGTCGGTCGACCAGGCTATTTCAACTGCTCGTGTCGCACTGAACCTGATAAACCAAGAAATCAGGAAGCTCAAGGGCCAAGTAAAATAGACTAACTGCCTTTCTTACGGATTTTCTCCGATTTAGTATCGGAGAAACTTTAAGTTGTGCGATTCCTTCGTGTGAGTTATGCCGACAGATACGAGGTATTTGTTCATCACCGGCGGTGTAATGTCCGGCATTGGCAAGGGAGTTACCACCGCATCGATCGCAAAGATTCTTCAAACTAGGGGTTTCAAAGTCTCAGCGATGAAAATCGACCCCTACCTCAACGTTGACGCTGGAACAATGAACCCGGTCGCACACGGCGAAGTTTTCGTTACTGACGATGGTGGGGAGATCGATATGGACCTTGGGACCTACGAGCGGTTCTTGGATATCAACCTCTCCCGAAGTCACAACACCACAACAGGCCAAATCTACACATCTGTCATTAACAAAGAACGGCGTGGTGACTTCCTTGGACAATGTGTCCAAATTATACCGCACATCACCGACGAAATCAAATCCGTCGTTAGGGGAATCGCAACAAAAGTCCATCCTGATGTGCTTCTGATAGAAATAGGCGGGACGGTTGGTGACATAGAGAGTCTTCCTTACCTGGAAGCTGCGCGCGAGCTAAAACTTGAGGAAGGCCAACGGAATGTCCTGTTTGTTCATGTCACTTTGGTCCCGGCGTTGGATGTGGTTGGCGAACAAAAAACGAAACCGACCCAGCATAGTGTTCAGGAACTGCGAAGGATTGGTATTCAACCTGATGTGATTGTTGCGAGAACAAATGGGCCTCTATTGACTGGGCCTCGTAGAAAGATAGCATTGTTCTGTAACGTCGAGGAGCGTGGTGTATTCTCCTCCGCTGACTTGCCGACGATTTACCAAGCGCCGGTCGAACTTGATTCTCAAGGAATGGGAGACTATTTGGTTGACCGACTTGTTCTGGACAAACACAAGGCTGACTGGGGTCCATGGAATAGAGTAGTCGCGGCCATAGCCAACCCACACGAGGTTGTTCGAATCGCGCTATGCGGTAAGTACGCCGAGCTCGCTGACTCCTACGTCAGCGTCAACGAGGCATTGAAGCATGCGGGTGGAGCATGCGACGCGCGAGTTGAGATAGACTGGATCGAAACCGAAGTGTTCGAGAACGAACCCTCCAACTGCTCAATCCTATCACGTTTCGATGGAATTCTTGTCCCCGGTGGGTTCGGTTCAAGAGGTACAGAAGGGAAGATTGCGACCTTGGCCTATGCGCGCGAGAAGAACATTCCCACCCTCGGAATATGCTTCGGATTCCAGATGGCTGTGGTTGAATTCTGTCGTCACTTAGGACTGAAAAATGCGAACAGCACAGAAATAGATCCAAAGACTCCGTATCCTGTAATTGATCTAATGCCCGAGCAAATTGGTGTCGATGTGAAAGGTGCTACGATGAGGCTTGGCGCGCACGAAATCCGCGTCCTGCCAAACACCCTAGCTAGCTATCTGTACGGGCGTGACATGATTTCGGAACGCCATAGACACAGGTACGAAGTGAACTCAGAATACATCTCCCAAATCGAGAAAGCTGGAGGGGTGTTTTCAGGCCGGAGCGTTGATGGAAGAAGAATGGAAATCTTCGAGTTGCCAGACAAATACTTCTACATGGGTACGCAGTTCCATGCCGAATTCAAATCAAGACCAGTCAGGCCCTCGCCACCATACTATGGATTGATCAAAGCTTCGCTTGACAAGAAGCTCGGGAAGCCCGCGCCAGAATTGACACCCCTTATCCGAGAGAGCGTAAAATAGTCAACAACTGCCACAGGGCATGATTCAGCCCTTATCGAGAAAACCAAAAGCAATTATTGCGTTCGGCTGACCTATCTTTGAGAGTCTCCTGTAACACATCACATGCCCTCCGTTAATTCTTTGAAATTGAGATTTCGACAACATAGCTAAGGCTTTGCGATTCGTGAGCGGGCAGGTGATCTCGATTGGTTTGTCTTTCGCCTTGTTGAGAGCAAGACGAAGCATTGATTCCAGTTCTGCTGGTCTGAGACCGAACGATATCCATGGCCCGAGTTCACACATGTCCTCATAGTCCTTTGTAAGTAGGTAAGAGCGCTTCGATCTAACTGAGTAACCGAGATACGATACGGCACCCGAGTTGAGTAGGTCTACAAGGAGTCGCGCTCTATCAGCTCCGAAAGCTTTCCTATCAGTCGCTAGTAACGCAGGCACCGTCATAGGATTTCGAGTACCCGACTCAGAGACTACGCTTCGTAACTGCTGTCGTTCACGACGGAACCTCGAGAATCGCGGGCCTTGGATGAACCCAAGTTTTCGATAGAATTCGATGTTTTCATCGAAAGAATAGAGCGCTATGCGCTTCACCCCAGTTTTCTCTAAGTAGCCTATTGCATGTTTGACCAGAGCCTGACCGATGTGTTTTCCTCTCCGCGATTTCTCGACAACGACGTTACCGATCCAAGCGATTTGCTCACCGTAACTTGTAGTCGTTGCAAGGCCGGCCCTTCTCGCGTTTTCCATTGCGACAAAGCTGCCTCGTGGGTCGAGGCGCAGTATCCTAACGAAATCTCGGGCCGGGATTCCCCAATTTTCTTGGTCTGACAGTTGCACTGCCAAGCTAATGTCGCCACTGCGCATCTTTCTGATTCGTAGCATGTGGCAACAGCTTCAAGGGCGGGCTAGGGGTAAATGCGATTGATTAGACGTGGGAAGGCTATTGCGTCTCGGATGTGTTCAAGGCCGCAAACCCACGCTACAATTCTCTCGACGCCCATTCCAAAGCCTGAGTGCGGAACCGTTCCGTAGCGGCGAAGCTCCGTATACCATTTGTAATCGTCCGGATTCAATTCTTCCTCCTTTATCCTAGTAAGGAGTTGTTCGAGGACGTGAATGCGCTGTCCGCCTCCGGTAATCTCACCATATCCTTCTGGGGCGAGAAGGTCTACTGAGAGGGTGACCTTCGGGTTTTGCGGGTCAGGCATATGGTAGAATGCCTTGACTCCCTTCGGGAAACGGTTGACAAAAAATGGTGACTCAAAGTCTTGGGTGAGCACTTTCTCCTCCTCGTAACCGAGATCCTTTCCCCATTGGAGTGTGGGCATGGATTTTTGGATCCTTTCAACCGCTTCGTCGTATGTTATCCTCGGGAAGGGCGGTTGGATGTTAACTAGTTTGCTTGGGTCGCGGCCCAGCAGTTTCAAGTTTTCGGGCATCCCCTGTGCGATCTGGTGGCACATGTGTGTAACCAGCTCCTCCTCGAGTTCCATTAACCCTTCCAGCTCAAGCCAGGGCGCTTCAACTTCAAGATGCCAATATTCTGTAAGGTGTCTCCTAGTTCGAGATTTTTCAGCTCTGAAGGAGGGTGCGAGCGTAAAGATCTTGCCGACGCTTGCGATCATCGCTTCCGCATAGAGCTGCCAGCTTTGGGAAAGATATGCTTTCTGTTCGAAGTATTTGACTGAGAAAAGAGTCGATCCACCCTCCACCGCCGCATTTACGAGTATCGGGACTTGAACCTCGAGGTAACCGTGATCCATTAACCATCTACGGGCTTCCTCTATCAAGCGGCTTCTCAAGCGGATCGTGGCTTGCATTTTCTCGTTACGAATCCACAAGTGTCGATAATCCAACAAAAAATCCGGCCCGTGATACTTCTTCGCGATAGGATACCCATCCTGCGCAGGGAAAAGTACGCTCACCTTGTCTCCTTGGATTTCGTACCCTCGCGGCGCACGAGCATCCTTCGTCACTTCACCCGAAACTTCAATGGTGCTCTCGATTGGTGTAGCGCTGAGTTTTTCGAAGGTCTCCGGATCAATCTTATCCCTTTTCAACGTACATTGGATGACGCCTGAGCCATCACGAAGTTGTAGGAAAAGTATGCCCCCGCTACTGCGTATGTGGTGCAGCCATCCTCTCAGTGCAACGTGGCTGCCGTCGAATTTGCCATCCAATATTTCTTCAATAGTTTGAACACTATCCATCAACAGTCACCCTCGAAAAATCCTTGGTGCTTGCGATATGCAGGGTGTAGGTTAAACAGCCTCGGTTCGGATGTTAAAGCAGTCACTCATAGGTCGGGCACCTTGACGAAGCACTCGCGAATTGGTATTTAAGCTAATGTCAGGAAACCGACAATCGCTCGATTCGAAATTATCGTTTTCCGCCGTTCAGTTGCATTCGCACTAAGCCCCTGAAAGAACGTAATCACGCCCATCGGATTGAGAGCTACGAACAGGTGACTACGTTTGAACTCAAGTAATCCAGAAACGTGCTCTTGGTTCAATCGTCTCTAATGCTCAATAACACTTCAGCCTTTATGTAAATGGTTGTCTATTCTTGGGTTTTGAGCCGCATGTCGTCGATACTAAGCATGAACGTCAAGAGACTAGGCCAGATTCTGAAGGAAGGTGCTGAGGGTCAGGTTGGTGAAAGCGGCTTGCGGCTTGAAGGCGCAAGCCGCACTTACTGGCCCCTGGTCAGTAAATTGCTCATCTCAGACTTCAGGTATGACAGATCATACGAAACGGCTCAAGACCTATTCAAAACCCCTTCTGCCAGGTTTGCGGCGGTTGATGGCTCGATGGACCAGAACCTTTTGGGTGGTCTAGCAGTGTTCTGGGCTGGAGCATACGCGGCAACGGGATCGATCACCTACACAAGCGACCGAAGCCCGCGTGTAACCTACGACACCCATTTTGTCGAGAAGGGGCATGGACTTGCGAGTTGTGTTCCCATATACATTGATTCGATTCCTGACGTTGAGCCCCAAAGTGAGTCTGGGGGCCAGGCGATCTCAGGACCATTGACTGATCAATCCACGGTAGACAACTCAACCATAGCCAACTGGATCATGCTGTTTTCCGAGCTTTACCTAGCCTACAATATGGCGAAAACAAAAGAGTTCCAAATGATCTTGCTCGACCGATCACTCTCTGGCACACACTCCAGCCTCTTACATGACACCTCTAAACGAGCTCTCTGGAAACGTGAATGCGCCACCCTTCGACTTACCACCGATGGTTTGGGACTGGATGAGCAGGATCTGGCCTTCAGCAGATATCGCACCCCAGACGGTAACGGGCTGCTGCCGCCGCGCGGCGACTACCTCCGTCACTCGGCAATGTTTCTAATGGAACAACTCAAAACGGGCCCACTCAGCGCAGAAGAGCTTGCAAGCCGATTGAACATTAAGTCGGATTCGTTGAGAGTAGAAAAATTGGCTAGGTACTTGACCAAGGCTGCTAAGGAAGGAATGTACTTTCGCGAAGTCGATGGCAAATTTTCGTTGATGCCGAACCTATTGACGGCGTGGGAGCGAACTCAGAGAATGGTGGAGTATATTGGCCAACGCTTTTTCGCCAGCAACGTTGGGAATCCGCTTCGGATTACAGACGGCCGAGAGTCAAGGTGGTTAACCACCCTTGACCTAGCTTTCCTCTGTTTGTTTACTTTGAACATGCTAATTGAGAATTGCCGACTCAACAAGGTTCTGCTCATTGGAATAACCAAAGACACAACCGCAAGAGACATGATTACTCATCTCATCCCGCTATGCGTCGAACGCCACATTTGGGCTGGGAACGCGGAGCAGGTGGCGACTACTGATCGTATGTTGTTGCAGGCATTGAGCATGTTCCACCACGACCAAGTGCAAGTTCCGTGGGCCACCGTTGAGTATGACACATCGTTCCAAACCATTGTCGGGCGATTCAACGAGGTGAAGGGCGACATTTCTGGCGCCGTAAAGAACCGAGTAATCCAAGAGCAGCTCTTCGTCAAATCATATATTCAATTGGATAAGGCGAAGTCTGATGATCAGTTCAGAAGCAATGTCTTATTTATTGACCGGCTCTACCTACCCTCAGAGAAGGCACCAACTCTCATCCTGAAACATGAGTATGGAGGAGCGGTTGAAGAAGTAAGGCCAATTCTATGGCAAGAGGCATCCGCCCAGAATCGAATTCAAGAACTCATGATGGTTACACTGAAAGCCATGACTCATGCGAGCGTGCCAGAAGTATTCGGACACAATGAACCCCTATACATCGCGGATAAGATTGCCAAAGCCCAGCAAAGTAACGCGTCGCAAATGATCAGAGGGATGGGGCATTGGCTTGTCTCGCACCCAAAGTTGAGAAAGTACTCATTCTACATGAGCACCTTCCGATCACGAAGGAGCGAAATAGAAAATGCTAGAAACAGAACTTAAGGGTCAGTTCACGGACCTCGACGGTCGTTTCGATGGAAGGCTTGCTGCCGTCTACGCAATTAGGCGAACAGATGTCTCAGCTGAAACCACTGGCTTTTCTGCCAAATATGAGTGCCGCGTCAAGGCCCAATACCAAAGGGACCTTATGGGCCTTCTTGAAGAGGGAATGCTTCTCGCAGTACGCAATTTCAAAGCTAAGAAATACGGCGGAAAAAGATTCACCCTGCTTGAAGTCTCACGAATTGGGCCGGAGCATTTCGGCCTGCGAGGCCTCTCGGAACAGAGCTACTATCCATACCAGTTTGAAATTATCGAACAGAGTGTTGCCGATTGGGACACAGACGATAAGGCAACTATGATGATACAGTTGAGCGCAATACCTCTCAACTACGACCTGATTTTAGACGGGAGAGAACAGCGGTATTTCAAAGGCTTCACTTACCCCGTCGTAGGTGAACGCGTCTATATTCTAAACAAGGCCACAATCCATCGGATGTACAACCGAAAGCTCCTGGATGAGTTAGGGGTGGTATGGAGTGAAAAGATAGCCACCACGTTCGAGGCCAGAAAGGATCCACGCGTGGGCACTATTAAGATGTTTCAAGAGGAAGAGGGTGCGGTCCCGATCTATGTTAGTTTCGAGCGACTTGTACGCTACCACTTTGGTGTATTCTCCTTCACAGGCGGCGGCAAGAGTAACTTGCTATCCAACATCCTTCGAAGGATAATCTACCATTCCAAAAAGACGAAGACCGTTATCTTCGATATTTCGATGGAGTACCCATTCCTTTTGCAAGACGTATTTGTGGATAAGACAATTAACAGTAAGATAATTACCGAAGTGCCAGTCGCAGACGCCGACCACCTCCAGAAAATCGTAGTAACCCCCAGAGGCTTCGAGAAATATGACCTAACGTCGAATCTCGAGGACATATTTTCTCAAGGAAAATTGGGACATTACGCAGAGGCAGGAAGATCCCCGCCCACATTCGAGAATGTCCTAGACCAGGTTAGACTCTTAGAGAAGGGGGAAGGTGACAAACAGGTGAACCTGGATGCGATCCATGAAATTGAGGCGAATGTCATCGATTGGTTAAGGGATAATCGGACAGATCGCTTTAGTATTGTGACTCCGGAATTTCTCGACTATTTACAGTCAGTTGCTACAACTGCGGTAGAGAAATTCAAAGTTTGGAAGAGCGGTTCGCTCGCTGCTTGGGCCGGAACAAGGTCGGAGCTAAAGTCATCACTCAGTCATATCACGAAGACCATTGATGAGAACGCGTACACGACAGAAAAACTATTGGGACTCTTAGATGGCGATACGAGGCTACTTTGCCTGTCCATTGCAGAACCAAATATTATCAAGAAACTTGCCATCGATCTAACTACGGAGATGCTTAAGCGGAGGAAACGAGAATTTCAAGTTGAACCACAGATTCTGTTTGTCTTCGACGAAGCCCAAGAATTCATCCCGGCCTACGACAAAGCTAGAGGAATAGATCTTACCTGCACAAATAGAATCGAAACCTTGCTCAGACAGGGAAGAAAGTACGGGCTTGGTGGATGCGTCGCGACGCAGAGAATCGCTTACCTCAACACAAACGCACTCCAACAGCTGCATACCTACTTTGTAGGTCCGCTACCACGACCATATGATCGCAGCCTTGTGAGCAGCACGTTCACGATCGACCAGGGAATTCTTGAGAAGACCCTCGAGTTCGCCCCAGGACAATGGCTACTGTCTAGCTACATTGCGACGGGAATGGAAAACGTTCCCATATTCATAAACGCAGACAACTCCGAAGAAGAACTGAAGAGGGTTATCGCGGAACCAAAACCGTAATCCGGCATCGCTTAACTCCCTTCCCAGGACGCGTCAATCAACTAACTATTTAATCCGGTCAAGCTCTGCCCATACACTGTGAAGCTCCTTGACAGCACCAGATCAGCAACTAACAAAGAAACTGGCCGAGATGAAGACGTTTCTTGAGCGTCGCTTGAAGCAGCAAGAGGAAGAAGTAAACTATTTGCGGTCATTCTTGGAAGTTGTCGACACTCTTCTTACAGAGAGGAGCTTTAGGCCAGTTGACATCGGGCCTGTAACTGGCACGCCGGCAAGTAAGCCTCAAGCATCGGATAGAGCGCCTTCTGACAGTGTACCAATCATGACTACCGACGGTGTGCGGATTGCCTCGATCGCCATTGAGGGTAATGACCTTCGTGTTCTGCCCGAGCCGGGTATTAACCTAGATTCAAATTCCCCGCCCCTCAGGTCGTTCCTCTTGGCGAAAGTTTTGGATCCCATGCAGAGCAAAGATAGAGAGGCCGCGACGGCAGGTTCTCTGCAACCCGAAAAGATGCTTACGTACGATGTCGAGCAAGAGGAAGGCCGCCTCAAATCCATCCATGTGCAGAACTATGGGGACGACCGCAGGCTACTTGAATTAAAGAACGCAATAAGGTGGACGTTTCGAAGGATGTATGAGAAAGTGGGAGCGAAGTAAATCCGTTGGCAGCGCCTAACCGGGATCCTTGCTCCTCATGGTCAGACGCCTCAACGCTTCAGACGTGTGCTTCTCAACTTGATTCTGCAATTCGTTAAGCTTCTGCTCCGTTTGTTTCCTATACTCAGCATCTTTGATCTCTGTCAGATTCGTCGCTACGTTAGCGCTAGCGCCTTGGAATCCGGCTTGGGCTAGGAAGATGGCGGTTCGTATGTCTGAGAGCGCGTTCACGTTAGCGTATTCGGTAAGTTTACTGGCCACGTATGTAATTCGAGCAGCGAACTCTGCTGTTTCAAGTGGAACTTGAGCCGCGTCCTTAAGTCGCGTCTGTATCTCTTTGGACCTGGATTGTTTGTCGGAGTCGGTTTCTTTCGGCAAACGATATGCCTTCATTAGAGCATCGAAGCTTTGTGCGTCCCGGTCGACGAATGTGAGCGATTGCGTACGAAGCTTTTCGCTCTCAGCTAGAATTTCTTTAGCGGCGGGCCAGTACTTCTCGTATTCAACCTTCTTCAGGGTGAGTCTAGATACCATGCTGACAAGGCTTGCCGCGATGGCAACGGAGTAGGCTGAGGCGCTCCCTCCACCGGGAACCGGTTTTTCCGACGCAACTTCAGAGCTAAAGGCTACCAAGCTCATTGACACGAGTCGATCGGATTCTGATTCGGCGAGCTTATGCTCTAGGATTTGGTCTTTCTTGAAGCGGTGGAGCCTAAGATAGAACTCAGCGCTCGCAATCAATGCTTCCGTGGGAACCAGGCCGACGATTTCGCTTTCGACAACCTGTACACCGTGTCCCTCAGCAAGTGTTCGAACCAGTTCGAATGCCTTGAAGAGTTGAGTGGCTTTGTAATCGACCATGTTCATGGAGACTTGGACGATTCCGCGATCTTTTAGTTCGAACCCTAGCGCCTTTACTGCGGAGAGTCCGCCATCCTTACCTCTGACTTGTTTGGCGATTTGCTTGGCCACGTCTAGGTTGGCGGTGGCTAGGTTCACGTTGTACGCTATGAGTATCTGTCTTGCGCCTATCGCGGTAGCTCCTGCAGTTGGATGAATTGCGTTAGGTCCGAAGTCAGGCGTCTTATCGGGGGTTTTACCTATTTGCTCTCGCAACCCCTCGAATTCGCCCTTTCTAACATCAGCCAAGTTCTTTCGGTCGGGGCGCGTTGCCGCTGCCTCATACAAATAGACCGGAACCTTGAACCTAACTGCAAATTCCTTCGCAAAGTCCTTCGCTAATTTGACGCACTCTTCCATTGTAACGCCGGATATTGGAATGAAGGGTATGACGTCTACGGCCCCCATCCTAGGGTGCTCTCCTCTGTGTTTGTTCAGGTCGATAAGCTCGATAGCCTTCGCGCTGATCGCTAATCCAGCATCCTTCACGTCGTCGGGTTCGCCGACAAACGTCAAGACAGATCGATTGTGATTGACGTCCGATTCGACGTCCAAGACCTTAACATTTCTAGCTCGCGCCTCGTTGACAATGGCGTCAATCACTTCCTTTCTCCTTCCCTCGCTGAAATTAGGGACACACTCAACTAGTTTCAAAAATCGTCGTGCCCGAGGATGGGGCCCGAGGCTAATTTCGTTTCGGTCGATTCCCGAAAGGAATCAACTGTTCAATAAGGTGAGACATTCATACTCTAATCTCGGCTGGCGGAAGAATTTGACTGCAACAATAATGGATGGCAATCCGGTAGCCCGAACCATCAGATCGAAGATTAGGGATGGCGTTACCTCGCTCAGGAAGTCGAACATCGAACCCAGCCTCGTAACCATAATCGTGGGACGTGATCCGGCTTCGCAAGCCTACCTTAACACCAAGCACGCAGCGTGCACTGATGCAGGGATCAAGTCACGTAACATCGAATTACCGGTCAACACCCCTCAATCAGAGCTTGAGCAAATCATTCACGATCTGAATCAAGACAGGACAGTGACTGGCATTCTTCTTCAGCTTCCATTACCGAAGAGTCTTAATGATGCCGCGGCGGTCGCCTCAATTGCGAAAGAGAAGGACGTAGACGGGTTAAACCCGTGCAACCTCGGGCGATTGGCAGGGAAGGATGCAAAACTGGTCCCGTGTACACCAAAAGGAGTGATTATTCTTCTGAAGTATTATCAGGTCGGAATCGCCGGGAAACACGCAGTCATAATTAACCGAAGTAAATTGGTTGGAAGACCCTTGGCTCAGCTGTTATTAAACGAGGATGCTACCGTAACCGTTTGTCACTCAAAGACGAAGGAAATCGACATCATTTCGAGGCATGCCGACATTCTCATCACGGGGATCGGTCGGCGTTCCGAATTTACCGTCGGCCCCGATATGATTAAGCCGGGAGCAGCGGTTGTGGACATTGGTACCAGCAGTGTCGGCGGCAAACTAATGGGCGACGTTGACTTTGACAATGTAATTCGTATAGCGTCTTTCCTCACTCCTGTGCCTGGTGGCGTGGGTCCCCTAACGGTGTCGATGCTGTTATACAATTCTTTGGTTACCGCATCGATGCAGCATGACCTCGAAATGAAATTTGGTCTAGACGAATTGGCGTCAGGCGCCTAACGCAGGTGATGCTGAGATATGGTTGTTGACCGTATGTTTCGCACGATGATGTGATTAGTTCTCTTGCTTGCGACTCACGATGAAGTTGGATGGCGAGTCGGTTGATTAAACGGGCGACGTTCCACCTAACTTTTTAAACATCGATGCCGTAAGTAATAATCGTCGTGTATGTTTTGAGCGGAATCTGTTCCGTCGGGTCCCTGAACTGAGCGACATTTTCGGATGAAATTGCAGGAGGAGAGTAGATTGGACGCTCAGCTGCGCGTTGGTTTTGTCAGCACATATACTCCCAGGGAGTGTGGTATAGCAAGCTACACACGAAACCTCTCGCTGGCTTTACTGATGCGGGGGCACGTCCGCGAAAATGTAATTGTGGCGATAAACGAGGAAAGTGGAAATCTCTACTCCGACAAGAACGTAAGATTCACAATAGACCAGCACCTTCAGGATAGTTACCGAGCTGCAGCCTCGTTTCTCAACGATTCGAGCGTATCCGTTACGAGTGTGCAGCATGAATACGGAATATTCGGAGGCGAGTGGGGAGAGTATGTCCTGGACCTTTATTCGAACCTTGAGAAGCCCATTGTAACAACTTTTCACACGGTTATGGCGAAGCCGCCAGAAAAGGCACGCCTGGTTTTGGCTAAACTTACTGAAATGAGTCAGGCAGTAGTGGTCACGATAGCGTCTGCTGCAAAGCTCCTAGAGGATCAAACCGGTCTTGACCCAGGTCGAATTAGGGTGATAGGACATGGCGCTACTTCGCCAGAACGACGTATGGACCAGTACGCGAAGCGTGAGCTAGGGTTACAGAAACGCTTCGTTCTCGCGACTCTGGGGTTACTCAGTGAGGGAAAAGGAATTGAGTATGCGATTAAGGCACTCCCCCAACTCGTAAAGGAAAGGCCAGATCTTCTCTATCTGGTAATCGGCGAGACCCACCCCGAAGTTCGTAAGCACGAAGGAGAGGCCTACCGCGATAAGCTTGTTGCGCTCGCCAAGAGGATGGGAGTCGAGAACCATGTCAGATTCATTGACAACTTTCTGCCTGAAGACAGGCTGTCGAGATACCTGCAAGCAGTGGACGTCTATGTTGCGCCCTATCTCGGGAGAGATCAAGTTTCAAGCGGCACATTGACCCTGGCGCTTAGCCACGGAAAAGCTATAGTCTCAACACCATCGACTTTCTCAAAAGAAGTCTTGTCAGGAAACAGGGGCTTACTCTGCAAATTCGCCGATGCAAAGTCACTCGCTGGGTGCGTATATAGGATAATTGATGAGCCAGGGCTTAAACGTCAATTAGAAGCAAATGCATTCAAGTACGGCCGACAAGTAGGGTGGACAAGGGTAGCTGATGACTATGCTGACACCTTCAGACTTGCAACAAGATCTGCCCGAGTTGTGCGAGAAACTCGCCAAGTTGGTTAAGCTCGACCACCTCTTCGCTCTAACCGATGCGAACGCTGTAATCCAACACGCAAGGTTCTCAGTTCCTTACAGGAAGGAGGGTTACGCAGTAGATGACAATGCGCGGGCCCTTGTGCTCAGCGTTAAGGCGTCTCAATACTGGCCTGACAAGCGCCTCGCCGAACTACAGAAAAAACTCCTTAGTTTCCTGTTGCTAATGCAAGACGACAACGGGCAATTGCATAACTTCATGGACTTTTCCCTTGACCTCATAGATAAGCCGACGATAGGTGACCATCTCGGAAGAACACTTTGGGCAACAGGCGTCATATTGAATTCGCCGGTGCCAGAAGGAATGAAGGGATCTGCAAGGCTAGTCTTCGATCGAGCCCTTCCATGGGCCCGCATTTCAGATTCACCTCGAACAAAGGCTTACGCGTGTCTTGCCATCCATGAACGAATGCTCTCAGAACCTGATGACAAGAATCTAGAAACCGACCTCAAGGAAACTTCAGCAGATTTACTCAAAGCCTATCAGGTGAACAAAGACGGTGAGTGGCAGTGGTATGAGAGCATTCTTTCATATGATAATGCTCGGTTGAGTCAAGCGATGTTAGTAGCATACGAGCTTCTTCATGACGAGGTGCTACTAGAAGTGGGTGAAGAATCCCTGAGGTTCTTGAATAACGCGGAGACGCAGAATGGGGTTTGCGCTCCAATTGGTAACAACGGCTGGTACGCAAAGGGCAAAGCGAAGGCTCTGTACGACCAGCAACCCATCGAACCGGCAGCATTGGTCGAAGCGGCTGCAATTGCATACCGATTGACGCATGATAAATCGTATGAGAATATGGCTCGACGGGCGCTAGGATGGTTCTTCGGGATGAATACGAAAAATGCCATCGTTTACGATGTGGCATCAGGAGCATGCTATGATGGGTTCGGGGAGCGTGGACTTAACCAGAACCAAGGTGCAGAATCGACGATCGCATTCCTCCTAGCTGCAGAGGAATTCTTGACATGTTTCGGCCACACGGATTAACAGACTCAGTTCGACTTTTCGAGTTCGTCGAGAAATTGCTTCAGCGGCGCGTAGGCAACGCAGCACACAGTGTCCGCTCCGCCGTAATACACGAATAATGTTCCGTTTACTACCGTTGCTCCCTCGGGAAATACGACGTTCGACACTACGCCCTGTCTCTCAAACTGCATTTGAGGTTCTAGAATTGGTTCCCTACTGCGGGCTATTACTCTGGAGGGGTTTTCCGGGTCGAGAAGTATTGCACCCGCTCGATAAATGTGGTCTATACTTACACCATGATAGACGAGTAACCATCCACGATCTGTCTTGATCGGTGGAGGTCCGACACCAACCTTCCTCTGTTCCCACGGGAACTTCGACCTTACGACCTCGTAGTCGTCCAAGTGCTCTACGTAACTTTTCCAAAAATCCTTCGAGTTCTCTAGGTATGATATGTTGTCAAAGTAAGCGATCTGTATCTTTGATTCTAATCGGTGTAGTATAGCAATTTTCCCGGCAATGCGTTCTGGGAAGATCACGCAGTCCTTGTCATCGCGGTCCGGTCCAATCAAACCGTGTTTCTCAAAATTCTCGAAGTCAACGGTTGAGGCGAGCGCTATGCGGGGCCCGCGTCGAGAAAATGCCGTGTAGGTAACGTAATACCTTCCATCAAAAAGAGTAATCCGAGGATCTTCGCAGCCAAATTCCTCCCAGCCCGCAGAGGGTGAGACAACGGGCTTTTCGGAGCGATGGTGAATCTCGGTTCCGTTGTTGCTTCGCGCGTAGCCTAGTCTAGAAACTCTGTTTTCATCTACGGCGCGATAGAGCACGTGAATGGTTCCATTCTCGACAATTGCTCCAGGATTGAATGTGCCTTCAAGTTCCCACGATTTTTTGTTTCTCGGGACAATTATGGGGTTTCCTTCGAATCGAGTCAGCTTCAACAAAAAATGTATTTCACCCGAGCGTGGTCAAAGTGTATGTGGGGAGCGCAAGCGCGAAAGCAATATTTGCTTTACGCTTCAGAATCATACTAACAAGAACGATAGAGAAAAGCTAGGAAACCTCTTCCAACCGAACGTGCTCTCTGGAAATGGTTACCATTCCCAGACGTAGTAGCCTGTCCATGGGTTGTAGTAGAAATATCCGTACGGATAGGTTGGTGGGTATACATATGTCGGACACATTACCTGAGCTCTCATCATAAAGTGCTCACTTCCGTGGAGTTCTGCTATTGGCTACCTAGACCAAGAAATCTAAGTTCTTCATTGCACGGCGGTGATGGGCATTATGCCTACCGCTAACGGATAGGATTTCTACCGCAGGTTGGTAGACTGCCCGTTCTCTTATCCTCGCTAAAGATCGCAGTTGTGTATCGCAATGTTGCTTTGGAATTTGAGTTCATTCACCAAAGTTGTCATGATTCTACTATTTCCACGATGTACCTAGTGAACTTTCCAGGAGCCCATGTACTGGTCTGACAAGGCACCCTTCAATATTCCCCTCCCAATCAAGACGATCTGGATTGCCACTTTTCATGAAAAGATCCGTTGCTGGTAACACACGGATTGCTCCATTGTCGTTAGACACTATCAGCAAGCTTTTTCCATCCTTCCCGTTTTATCCTTGACGACGCAGGTTGATACCATCGTTACCCACGCGCAATTGTCCAAAGTGCCCTGCATGCGGGGGTTGCACGCAGAGATCGAACAATCGTTGGTTCTGTTTGTTTTGTAGGATCTACGTGTAGAAGTACACATTTCAACCAAGATTCAGCTCACTTCAAGGACGAATTGTTTTTCCGAAGTGGAAAATGTGTCCGTGGTGAACTCAGACTTTAAAGTAATGGCGCTAATACACCCATTTGGTCAGCACATTGAGCAAGTCAAGTTTGAAGACAGGGTTTATCGATATAGCCGCCGCACTTTACGTAATTGGCGGCGTCGTGAGCTTAGTCGTTAGTTTGGTCGCCGTCCCAATTTACAGCCTCTATCCATTCCAAATGCAATTCTTCAGCTTCGTATTCGCAGTTGTCCTGATCGTCGGGGTGATTTGCTCACTCGGCTCAATTCACTGCTTTACGTTGGCAACCAAGCGGTTGTTGCATGAAGCCGGAATGAGGGGGATTATCTTCGGTGCAATCCTCCTAGCCTTCAGCGTAGGCCTCGTTGGAACGAACCGGGACCTCAACACCGGTCTCGGAACTGCCAGCGCGATTCTCATCCTAATCGCGGGAGCGATCTCCTACGTTCTCCGGGATTCGGTACTCCCTCGGGCGCCCATGCTTATACGAGAACAAGTGGCTTCTCAGCAATAACCCCGTAAGGCACGCGGAGCCCCCACCACCTCACTTATTCGAGAGTAGCGTGTTGACTTCTTCTTTGATGGATGATGCGAGCACGCCGAATTTCTACCGAAGATCAATTGTTAGTTGACCGAGCCTCAGAGCTCGCTAGAAGAAGGATGTCTGAAAGGACTTCCGTCGCAGCTGTGCTCAAGACCAAGGAGAACAGAATCTTTCAAGGAGTAAACATCGAGGTGAGTGGTTCCGCGCCAAGTTCGTTCTGTGCCGAGTACGCAGCTGTTGGAACCATGGTATCTGAAGGTGCAACCGAAATTCTGACGATAGTTGCGGTCAATGGAAAGAAGAACATCGTGTTGCCTCCTTGTGGAAAGTGCAGGCAGCTGCTAAGGGAGTTTGGTAACCCCTACGTCATTCTCAAACTTCACGGCAGGCACGTTAAGGTAAGACTATCTGAGCTATATCCAGTCCAGGTTACGTAGCTAGCTCAGGATAAGAGATAGAAAGAACTACTCTAAGCATCAATGAACAATCACTATTGTACCTCATGTGCTGAAAGGTCATAACGCAAACAAGCGCACTTATTTGTTTGAGCCTTAATGCTGCTGTCTTATCATATGACGAGAGGTTGTAATACGACGCGACGCTGATAATCTAGCACTGTGATTTGAATGGCTGGACCACTGGAGGGTATTCGCGTTCTAGATGCTTCAAGGGTTCTCACTGGCCCGTTCTGCTCAATGGTGCTCGGAGATCTGGGTGCGGAAGTCATCAAGATTGAGATTCCAAAGACGGGAGACGACACTCGCCAGTGGGGTCCGCCTTTCATCCACGGAGAGAGTTCGTATTTTCTCTCAGTCAATCGGAACAAGAAGAGCATCACTTTAGATCTAAGCAAAGAAAAAGGCAGGGAGATTCTCTATGCCTTAGCCGAGAAGTCCGATGTTTTTCTTGAGAACTTCAGGCCGGGGGTAACAGAAAGACTGCAAGTTGATTACCCAACGTTAGCAAAGAAGAATCCTCGGCTAATCTATTGTTCCATAACGAGTTTCGGAGGCAGTGGGGAGTACCGAGATAGGATAGGTTACGATATTGTTCTGCAAGCCATGGGTGGCCTAATGGGAATTACTGGAGAACCCGGCAGACCGCCCGTTCGAATTGGCGTCGCTTTGTCTGACATTGGCGCCGGCATGTATGCCACAATAGCAATTCTCGCTGCTCTTGCATCTCGCGCACACGCGGACAAAGGTCAATGTATCGACATTTCGTTATTGGACAGCACTGTCTCGTTCATGACCTATATGGCAGGGAACTATTTCGCTACCGGGAAGAATCCTGAAAGAATGGGCTCCGCGCATCCCACGATTGTCCCATACCAGTGTTTCGAAACTTCGGACGAGCAGTTCATCACCGTAGCTATTGGAAACGACAAACTCTTCCAGAATTTCTGCAAGGCAATTCACAGAGAGTCGCTTGCAGATGATCAACGCTTTTCTACGAACCCCGGTCGAGTCATCAACAGAGGCGAGTTGGTCCCCCTCTTGGAAGAATTGTTCAAACAGAAACCCCGAGACGAATGGTTACGCATCCTGACGGAGGGGGGAGTTCCCGCCGGCCCGGTCTACTCACTTCAAGAGGTCTTCTCCGACCCACAAATTTTACACAGAGAGATGATTGTTCGAATAAAGCATCCAGCCGCGGGCGAAATCAGTCAGATCGGGATACCGATGAAATTCTCAAACACAACTCCAGAGATCAGATCTCCCCCACCATTACTCGGCGAGCATGTCGAATACGTGTTGGGAACGTTGCTTGGCTATGATGAGAAGCGAATCGCTCAGCTAAGAAGTGAAGGCGTGGTTTAGGGTTAAATTGATTTCTGTGTTTTCCAAAGGAACTTTGAATGCTTGCCTCGGCGCTTCTATTCTTGGCCAGCGACGATTCAGGATTCGTCACCAGCAAGGCTCTTCGGATCCCCTCTCGGATGGCAGCGTCCTCCATTCCGATCCTGGCATCATCCAGGTTCGAGGTAAACAGAAGTCGACCCTACATCAGGTTGTAAATTGGTGAGCTGAGGCATGTCACGCCACCGTCACCCTTCCAAAACTCTGACATATCGACTTCGATTGGCCTGTACCCAGCTTCTTTCAGCTTCGCATTTGTTGTCGCGCAACCTGATGGGATGAGCACTTTCCTCTCTCCCAAGTACAAAGCGTCGGCTGCGTAGGTTTCTTCCTTAGGTATGGAGATGAACTTGAAATCTGGAAATGATTTTGTATTAACTAGTTCGGGTGCTATGATCATCGTCATGTCGTTAAGGTAAGCGCAGCCGCACAACAGATGCATTAGTTCTGTCCTTACTGCCTTGACATTCATGTCTTTCAGGATGTGTGCCAGTTGTTGGATTCCTGAGGAGTTTGTGCGTTTGGATTTCCCAACAAACACGTCCTTCTCAGTCATTACAATATCGCCTCCCTCCAACGTACCGGGCTCCATAATCCAGCTCAGCCTGCCTGTCCTCGCGGATTTTCTTAGGTCATCAACCAGCGCCTTCTCTTCTCCTCGTCGGCGTGCTTCGCTAAACCTCCCAATTACTGAGGCTCGCGATCCTAGCAGTGCGGGGTCTTGCATAAAGACCGAGTCCGGAAAATTCTCTAGGGGCGGCAAAGCAATGACCTCGATCCCTGACTCCTTCAAGATGGAGCAGTATTGTCGGTGTTGTGCCTTGGCGAGGGTCACATCGATCTCGTCGCTATGAGGATTTGCCGAGACGCATTCACTGTAACTGTTCGGTGGCAGTCGCACAAACGCGGAGTCAAACAATCTTTCCAATTTGTCGCCTCGTTTTCACTCTTCCGACGTTGGAATTAAGATTGCTGAAGAGGCGTTTCGCCTTAGGCCTCGGCTAGGTAAAGAGTATCTTGGAGTTACATGACATTGTGATTTCGTCGGTGACAGGGTATACAGTATTGTCAGTCATGGTGGGGATAGTTTCAAACTATACGCTTCCAGTAAGCAGCGATTCTGTGTTAGGTTGACCGCCCGGGGGGGCTGTCGTAGATCACGGCCGCAGTGAGGTTCTATACATTTGCACTCTTGGGCTAAAGTAGAAAGTGTGCGTGTATCATTGTCGTAGTAATAGGTTGGCCAGAAAATGTCTTTGGATAGAACGCCAGACTGACATTCTCAGGAGGGTACCCGCCAGCAAAGAACTCACCTGATCAGGGTAATTGCTCTATTTGCTTCATTAGCACAGTAAGACGAATAATCCATCGTTCATGTACGGCTAAGTACCCTGGGTCAATCATCGGACTAGAGGCTATTTTACAACAACAACGCGGATAGGGTTTCCAATGTTACCCTCAACGATCTGCATTCCATCGTTCACATCCTCTAGCCGCACCTTGTGCGTTATCGAAGTAGAAAGATCAAGCTTCCGGGATTCAATGAGTTCGATCAACTTAGATAGTTCTGATTTCAAATGGTCGTCTGAGCCAATCAACGCCATTTCCTTTCCGATGATCGTTCTGTACGGAGAGAGCTGGATTTCATCCGGACTTACGCCCACTAAGACAACTCGACCGCCCATCCCGATGAATCGTATTGCATTCTCGATCGTTTTCCTCTGACCAACGTAATCCAAGACCACGTCAGCAAGCCGGCCCTCAGTTATCTCTTCTATGCGCTCTACTGGATCCACCGAATTCGCATTTACTACTTCGCTTGCTCCCATTCTAGCAGCTATTTCCAGCTTTCCTTCTGATATGTCCACAGCGATAACTCTCTTGGCTTTGAATATCTTGGAGGCTAGCTGGATGGCATGTGATCCAAGTCCACCGACCCCGTAGACTACGACAGTATCGTTATCTCCCACGTTTCCTCTTTTCAGTGAATGATAGGCGGTTGAAACTGCGCATCCAAGGATAGCGGCTTGCTCAAACGGTATGGTCTGTGGCAACTTCAAGACATTTCGCGCGGGAACTTTCACATACTCAGCTAGGCCGCCATCAACGGTCTTTCCTATCATCTGATACTTTGCGCAGTAGTGTTCTCTCCCAGTTCTGCAGTAATTGCAGCTCCCACAACTTATCACGTAGTGCACGAGAACTCTGTCTCCTTTCTCTACGCCTTCAACAGCGCCACCTGTTTCAGCGATCACTCCGGCGATCTCATGTCCAAGGGTTATGGGGAGTTCGCTGACTGGACTCACGCCATTGCGATAGTGTATATCCGAATGGCATATGCCTGCCCCTTGGACATCAACAAGAACATCCGCGGCACCAATTCTCGGGATCTCAACAGAGTCTATACTCAGTGCCTTGCCTACCTTATGTAACCTAGCGGCTTTCATCATTCATAATTACAACTTCTTCGGGTCGTTTCAGGCAAGTCCCTTGGAACCAAGTGACTTATAGTACTTATGTGGTGCCGAATTGGCTCCTGCCTCTTAATTCTGCACTAAATGTGGAACAAAACAAACTGCGTAAGAACTTGCAATTTTGGTTCAAGTCCAAATAATAAAAGTCATTTCCAACTCATTCATGAGTCGTTGATACTTTACCTGAATCGGGGCGGATATCGGGCGAGTGAACCTCTAATCGCAGCGGATACCCTGCAAGTGGCAATTTGTAGTAACCTATTCAAATTAGAAACACCACGCCGACCCTCTGCTCAAGGAGCGCATCCGGGTGCACCAGCACGTATCTTGAGCTTGCTACTGCGTTTATGATGCAGCGAAAGCGGAGAGGAGTCGTCGTTGGAAGCGAGGCTTCTCTCCTCTGCGGTCGGCTTTTCCCGTCTAAGCGTACCGTTATCCGCTATTAGCGGCTTACCGGTTCCTTACGGAGCTGATGTTGATTAGTAAGGTGATGGTGGGTGGAATGCCATATTAACGTCTCTTTCTCAAGTTGAGAGCTTGCAGATTAGTTGGCTTTTATGGGGCCGATGGGAAGGATCACGCGTTTGTGGGCTTCGTTTAGAATTTCTGCAACGGAGAGGTAGAATGCGCTGAAGCCACAGAAGACTCCTTCGATTCCGGCGACTAGTTGCAGTTGCGGGATAAAGTGTGCAGCAGTGAGCAGGAAAAAGAGTATTGCAACCGATAGGAATACTGTTTGAAGGGCTCTGTTGGTTTTCAGGGTTCCGAAGAACATCATTAACGAGAACAGGCCCCAAATGAAAAAGTATGCCGCCCATGCGGCGTTGTCGGGAGTAACTGCGGGGCGTTCGACGGTGGATATGATGATGAAGACGAGCGTTAGCCAGAATGCTCCGTAGGATGTGAATACGAGTGTTCCGAAGGTGTTTCCTTTCCGGAACTCCATTACGCCAGCTATTATTTGTGCAAGGCCGCCGTAGAACATTCCCATTGCGACGATTATGCTGCTTATTCCGAATAGACCCACGTTGGCTAGGTTCAGTAGGATCGTCGTCATCCCGAATCCCATTAAGCCAAGTGGTGCGGGGTTTGCTAGCAGAGATTCTTTCTGGCTCATCTCAGCTCATCTCCTTCTGGGAAATCAGCTTTTCATCTCGGCCTGCAATCCGCTGTATGCATTCTTCATTTCTTCTACGCTAGTTTCATCCTCGATCGTGGTCACGTCGCCGATGGTCCTATTCTCAACAACTGCCTTCATTACTCGTCGCATTATTTTGGCGGCCAGCGGATCTTCCTATTGTTGAGTTTCACCCTTAGAAGCTGAGCTTTATATAAAGATCCAAGTCCCCCTCCAGAGATGCCTTCACGTGAATGTTACCCGCAATCCGTACAGAACCTGCAATATCTACAGCCCTGCCCATGGCGGTGAGGCCGTGTATGCTAGCTTGAACAGCTCGCAATTGAGTTACAATTGCGGTTTAATTGACATCCAATTGCTCGAAGCTTTTCAACTCAGTTTGAATACCTCTTGAATACCTCAGAAAGGGTGCCGCACCTGAAAACAGGAACGCGGAAGTACAAGAGTATGAGAGACGGCCGAGGACTGGTTACTGCTAAGAAATGTACAAGTTAAGCAGCTTCCCAATGACCATGAACTTCAAGGCTGTCACGGAAAGGCGGCCAACCTTTTGCCTGGTTGACAATGCACATGGTCTAAGCTGGCCCCCGTAGTGGGGTTCATTTCAGCTGGTTGCTGAACTGTGCCACAGTGCGTTCCCTGGTCTTTTGTTCAAGTATGGCTTCTCTGAGGCCTAGGAGTTCGTATCTGGTTCTTTGCACGCTTGATTCGTCGTTTCCTTTCCGCTGCAACTTCTCCGTGAACTCATCAACCCAGGAACGCTGAACAGAAACAACCCCAATCCACTCTACAGGTATTAAGCACTGTCCGCTCAGATACCCCAGGTTCAGGTCATTTGAGCATCATATTTGTGACTGTCTTCATGGCGGACAGGCAAACAGGGTTAGACAGTTGAAGCCAATGAGCGTTACGGCGCGACGATCTGAAACTGAGGATTAGTGTCTCGCCTTTCTTATGGCGTAACCTGCGATGCTGTCGGCAGCATTTACTCCAGTAGCCTCAAGCAATCCATGAAAGCCTGGGGAAGCATTTACTTCGATAACGTAGGGTTCGTTCCCGACGGAGATTAAGTCCACCCCAGCTATTTCCACGCCTACAGCCTCTGCGGCCTTAGTGGCTGTTTCAGACTCTTCTCTCGTTGGTTTGTGCGTGATTCCATGCCCGCCAATATGGATGTTGCTTCTCCACTCGTTAGGGGCGGCCTTGCGTTTCATTGCAGCAACCACCTCTCCACCTACAAGGAACACGCGTATGTCTTCTCCAGGGTTTGGTAGGAATTTCTGAAGGCAGATCATTTGGTCGAGTTCAGACAATGTGTCGATTATCGGACCCGCCTCCTTCACGTCACGAACACGCATAACCCCGATTCCCTGAGTTCCGCTAAGCAGCTTCATTACCAGAGGAGGAGAGAGGTACTCAGTAGGTTCCTGAGTCTTGATCCTCGACGCGATAAGAACGCTTTCAGGAATCCTCACGTTCGCAGCGTAAAGGGCTTGAAGAGTGAGATACTTGTTCCTAGCTGTGGTAAGGCCTTCAATTGAGAGAGTAGAGGGGATGCTCATTAATTCGAAGTGTTTGAGCAGCATTACTCCTAGTTGGGTTAAGCTACGGCCGATGCGCGGTATCACTGCGCCTAAAGTAGAAAGCGACTTCTTTTCGTAGATTGCATCAACTTTTGCACCTAGCATGAGGTGTATTTCTGGCGTTTTGATGTACGCTGGTTCTACACCCTTCTTATTGAGAGCGTTGATAATCTCTGTTGTTGCCCAGAACTCCCGGTTTTTTGAGAGGACTCCAATCTGCATAGAAAAAGCCTTGGCTATTGCCTGCTTAATACTTGGTCTTCTCATAAATGGTGTGGCAGATGGCAGTGAAGAAGAAAGAGCCGATTGTAATCGGCCCGATAGAGTACGTGAAGGTCATAGGTCATCACGGTGAAGCGCGTGTCAAGGGCAAGGTGGACACAGGCGCGAGCAGGACTTCGATAGATGTGTGGCTCGCAGCCAACATAGGCCTCGGCCCGACCGTGGACGTGGCAAAAGTGAAATCCGCATTCTTGGACGAAGTTCGAACTCGACCGCTAGTCCGAGGTATCGTAGAAATCGCGGGGGTAAGATTCCCTTTACCTGTAACTGTTAATGATCGTTCAGACATGCGATACCCAGTTCTCATCGGAATGGATATTCTCAAGTCAGGAAGGTTCCTGATAGACCCTACTAAGAGAGCACCGAAATACGCCTCCAAGACACAGAAAACGAGTCCGCATGCCTCCTGAGAACGTCAATGAAGCATTTTTCAATGAGCCCGATTCAACTCGAATTGGCTGAAAATCTTTGCTCGCTGGTAGAGACTTCCTATCCGTAAGTGACCTTTCCCGCGACGAAATCCAATCATTGATGGATTTGGCGGTCAGGCTAAAGTCGGACTCGAAGCAAGGACCATTAGAGCATCGCTTAACCGGGAAGGTGATTGGGCTGCTATTCGAGAAACCCTCTACCCGAACCCGTGCGAGCTTCGAGACTGCAGTGTATCAGCTAGGAGGGCAAGCTATGTACCTCAGAGCTGATGAACTTCAGCTTGCACGCGGCGAACCCCTTAAGGACACCGCTAGAGTGCTAGGCTCATACCTCAGCGCTATCGTAATCAGGACATACGCTCATGAGAACCTGATCGAATTTGCTGAGTATGCCCCTGCTCCCATCATTAACGCTCTGAGTGATTTGGAGCACCCTACGCAGATCGTGTCAGACATGCTAACAGTGCTTGAGGCCAAAGGCGCCCTTCAAGGAATAAAGTTCGTGTGGGTTGGAGATGGAAATAATGTGTGTAATTCTTGGCTACTTGGAGCAGCAAGCGTCGGAATGAACATGGTCGTCTCATGTCCGAGAGGCTACGAGCCCAACAAGCAAATTCTCCAGAAAGCTAAGCTGCTCGCGAAAGATTCTGGCGGGAGCATAGGAGTTGTCTCTGATCCGGTCAAAGCGGCGGAAGGGGCAGATGTAATCTATACAGATGTCTGGGTAAGCATGGGCCAAGACAAGGAAAGGAGGAAGAAAGAGCGGGTGTTTAAGCCATATCAAATTAATGCGAAGCTTGTGTCAAGAGCCAAACCTGATGTTACGGTTATGCATTGTTTGCCCGCCCATCGAGGTTTGGAAATAACTGACGAAGTACTCGAAGGACCGAGGAGTATCGTCTGGAAGCAGGCTGAGAACAAACTTCACGGAGCACGTGCAGTGCTAGCTGCTTTCCTTGGCAGCTCCTAGCGTCTCTCCTTGCTCGAGGCTTACACGGTAGTCACGTGCCTTCTGTATCGTATCCTTCGCATTCTTGTAGGTGAGGCGGTCGTAAGACCTTTCGAAGGACATCCATTCGAAGCCTACATGTTCTCTTGATAGCCTGACGGCGTCGGTTTTTGATTCTAAGAGATAGAAGATGACTTCTTTGAAGACGGTGTTCCCAGCCCGCCTGTAATAGTAACCGATACGATGGCGGAAGCCCTCGATGAATGATACTTCCGTTATTCCAACCTCCTCTTGAGTCTCTCGTAGCACCGTTTCCTTTTCAGTTTCACCTCGCTCGACATGGCCTTTGACGAAATCCCAGTGACCGCCTTCGTAGTGTAGAAGTAGGTACTTGTTTTCTTTGAAAATTACCGCTCCGCATGATTTCTCAGATGCCATGATTCACTACACTCGGTGCGACTTCGTCACACAGGGACAGCCTTGGCTTAATCTCTTTGCCTGGGCACGGCCATTTCCCTGTAGAGGTAAAGCGCTGAAAAACGCTTATTGATTAAGCGTAGAAAATTCTAGGCTTTGTTGGCTACTTGGTCCGCTTTATCCTTGAGATCGGTCACTTTGTTCATGACACCATGCTGATCACAAAAGTAAATCAATTCTTGCTTATCAATTCCCTCACCAGAATAGTCTGCGGCGTTTTCTCTCATGCCTGTCATCTTCTTGCCACAAAGGGGACATTTCAAAGCATAAACCGACCCGATCCGTTCGCGATTTTCCGGACCAAGTAATCGCCTCAAACTATTAAGAACTTCAGTAATCGATCGACTAATCTTCGAAACCTTGCGTCAGATAGCTGCACTCCTTCCCAATCAGTTTCACACCAAGCATCCTAAGCGTGTTCATCGAGGGTACCAGCGGGAGGTAGGCCAGCTAATTCCCTTTCAATGTGTCTGTGTACCCGGTCCATTGTCTTCAACTGAGTGGGACTCGCTATACCAAGCATCTGCATGGTTTGAAGGCAGTTCTCGGGAGCGTAGCCGTGAAAATGGTTGTTGAATATGCCGAAGGTCTTTTTCGTGTTCTCTTGGACCGTTTTGATTTTCGGAATCCAGTCTTGAAGCTGCTTCTCCGTGTATCGGTAATCATACCATGGTCTCTCGTTATGTCCGTGCCACCTTATGTACCCTATATCTGAAGTAACATGGATCTCCGGTGGCAGGAGCGGTTCATCTACGATACAATATGCCGCTTGATATTTCGCAAGAATGCCCCAGGTAGCCTCATCCATCCACGACTTGTTACGAAATTCCACGACGTAATTGTAACGGTGAGGGAGAGCGGCCAAGAAATTTTCTAAGAGCCCGTCATCTCGCTTTAGTGAAGGTGGTAATTGTACAAGGAAACAACCTAAGCGGTCTTGAGTGAGAAGGGGGTCAAACAATTGGACGAAATTCTCCAACTCCGACACGCTGGCTTCGTCAAGCCTCAGGGCCAGATCATGGGTGAACTTTTGGTTGATTTTGGCGCTGAACATGAAGCCTCTCTTCGTATGCTTAGTCAAGCCTAAAATTGTCCCCTCGTTCGGAGCCTTGTAGAATGATGAATTCAGCTCCACAGTGTCAAAAACTGATGCATACTGTTGAAGCATGGTTTTCTCGTGGCCATATAGTGGTCCAACCCATTCCTTATACGACCACCCAGCGCAGCCAAAATACAGCCGGGCTGGTAGTTTTGAAGTCATTCTAATTTCGCCATTGGATTGGAAGGTGAAATTGCTGTTAACAGGAAGTCATTAAGCCGTTTATTTCACGATTATGGGGTGTTCTGTTCCTCTGGATAGTCGTAACGGTGAAGGCCTTACCTTAGGAAGCAAACCGCTAATATGCGTAGCTTCATTCATGACGCTGCCTCTGCCCCTCGACGGGTTTGGTAATGGAGTTGCTGTAGTTGAAATTCCTTGAACTCGCGAATACTTTCGAGAAGATTGACGCCACCACAAAACGCCTGGAGATGACGAGTCTACTGGTTGAACTGATCAAGAAAACTCCGAAGGAGGAGTTGAGCAAGGTAGTATACCTCCTACAGGGCAAGTTATATCCGGACTATGAGGGCGTAGAGCTAGGCCTGGCCGAAAAACTCCTCATGAAATCCGTCGCTCAGGTAACAGGGCGAACCGAGAAAGCAATTGAGGCGGACTTCAAGAAAACCGGCGATCTTGGAAGCACGATTGAAAATCTTGTCCAGAAAAAGTCGCAAACCACGTTGGCCAAACGGCCGCTAACCGTAGACTTGGTTTACAAAACTTTCGACAAGATCGCGAAAGCGGGAGGTTCGGGTTCCGTTGAAACAAAGGTCCGTCTCTTGACAAGTCTTCTGAACGATGCTAAACCAACAGAGTCCAAATACATCGCTCGAATGGCTGTCGGTAAGCTGCGGTTGGGCGTCGCCGACATGACCGTTCTTGACGCGCTCGCCGTAGCGTACGGAGGAAACAAGACCGCGAGGGAACCTCTTGAGCGAGCCTACAACCTCTCATCAGACCTAGGTTACGTCGCGGAGGTTCTAGCTCGCGAGGGGTTGGATGGCGTTGCTAAGTTCAAGATTAGTGTAGGGCGACCCGTTAGGCCGATGTTGTGTGAGCGCCTGCCAGACGCGGAAGGCATACTCGGAAAGCTAGGGGGAGAAGGGGCTGCCGAGTACAAGTATGATGGTCTTCGAATCCAAGCGCACCTAACTGGTAAGGATTTCCATCTTTTCTCAAGGCGGTTAGAGAACATAACGGAACAGTTTCCCGACGTAGCAGAGAACCTTCGTGGGAGCATCAACGCCAAGGAATCCATTGTCGAGGGCGAATGTGTTGCTGTGGATCCTAACACAGGTGACCTTCTTCCCTTCCAGGTCGTCTCGCAGCGGCGCGGAAGAAAATATGAGATCAGCAGGATGACTGATGAAGTTCCGGTAAGCGCCTTCCTGTTTGACATCCTCTACCTAGACGGACGAGACCTTACGCAACTGCCCTACCTCGAGAGGCGCAAGAAGCTCGTCGAAATTGCAAAGACCTCGGACAGGGTGTTCATCGCGCGACAAACTGTGGTCAACGAGGCTCGAAGACTGGAACAGCTAATGGACGAGGCCGTGGCCGCCGGGTGCGAAGGACTCGTCGTGAAGAATACATCACAGCAATCCGTCTATCAAGCAGGAGCCAGAGGGTGGCTCTGGATAAAGTACAAGCGCTCCTACAAAGCAGAGGTACAAGATACCTTTGATTTGGTTCCCGTTGGGGCTTTCGCCGGAAGAGGTAAGCGGGCGGGCCGGTACGGGGCACTGCTAATGGCAGTGTATAATCTGAAAGAGGAGGTTTTCGAAACGATTTGCAAATTGGGATCAGGGTTCACAGACGAAGATCTTGTCAATTTACCGAAGATTGCGGAGGGGACCATATCAAATCATAGAAACCCACGCGTCAACTCACTCATGGAGCCTGATGTCTGGTTCACACCATCGTTTGTGCTTGAGGTGGCTGCGGATGAAATTACCCTTTCACCACTTCACACGTGCGCCAGAGCAGCAATCAGGCCTGAAAGTGGACTGGCACTCAGGTTTCCGAGGTTTACGGGGAAATGGAGGAAAGACAAGAATCCGGAAGACGCGACGAGCACTGAGGAAGCTCTTGAAATGTACAAGAAACAGCTCAAGAGGATAGAATCCGAAACGTAGACCCTACAGCAATTGAATCAAGACGTTAGCGCAATCCTAAATGTGGACAATGCGTCTACGCTTAGGGGATTTCATCTTCCAGAATCCTGAAGCGTCCCTGTAATACTCTGCTGTCTCCAAGTGATGAGTCCTCAAGAGTACTAACAAGTATTCTTAGTATATATAAGCTTTCGCAATCCTCATTAAGCCTATGACCCCTTCTCAGGCCTCTAAAAGGTCGCCACGTTGTCACAAAACCTCGAGATCGTTCGTTTGCAGGGGTTCAGAGGGCAGTTCAGGATAACTATCCCACGAGAGATGGTTGAAAAGTTGAAGTGGCAAAAGGGCCAACCACTTTTCATCTCCCTAGAGGGAACGAAAATAATTGTCGAACCTGTGACCAAGCGTTGACTACAGAATGACGGGTAGGCCGTTAGAGGTTTTTGAGAGACCTGACAGGCATTACTTAGATTACTCAGAACCGCTAACTTGAACACACGCCGGGTTAGTAGCGTTTCGGATCTGCAATACTTCCAAATGTCACACGCTCCTCATAAAATGAGGTATCGAAACAACAGTATGCGTGTTACATGGATCGAGCGTCCGCAGGACTGATGCTTCTCTTTAGCTGCAAAGCGATGCGTAATCGTTGCTAGGCAAAACATTGGCTGCTAAGCAGAGAATGCCTGTGATTGACCGGTTATTGGCTCGGTGTTGGTTCGCTTTGGAATTCGCTGGGTTGGGTTGATGCAGGGGTAGGTAGTGTTTCTGCTGTGGGTTGAGCTTCGGGCATGGGCGGGGCCTTGACTTCGGGTTCGGGCGTTGGCTCTGGTGTTCGGACAGGGGCGACTTTAAGAGCTTGCTTTTTCGGTTTTGTCTTTTTCTTGCCCGTTCGTTTCGCTTTCTTCTTAGCACCCTTCTTCGCTTTTCGTTTAGTAGCCAAACAATCGCACCGCCCTAATGTCGAGGCCGTACCGGTAATAAAGCTTCCATGATTTCTCGTGACGAACTGACTGTTCTACCTGACCAGAGAACCCGGAATGAGGATGATATCGCACAATATTGCTGCGGCTTTAGATCTCGTTGCGACTACCACTGTACAAAACATTTTGAACAGAGCTCGCGATACAAAATGGACAAGGGGCGAAATATACTCTCGAAATTGACGTTGGTGCAATGTTTATGCACCTTTAAGATGTTGCCGAGAATGTGAAGGTCGCGGAAAGCTTAGGTGCAGAATCACTAATACCGGACCCTAGTTCCGGGAGTCATGTTTCTGGGATAAAGGAGAAGGGAAAAAATGGGTATAACTCACTCGCTGATTCGATTGTAAGTCGAGCTTTAAGATATCTAAGGTCTGATAACTGATTTATCCGAAGGTTTGGATCATGTTTAAGGTGGATAGTTATGAGTGGCGAACCAACTACTGAAATCAGTTTTGATGAGTTCAAGAAAGTCGACGCCAGGGTCGGCACAGTCACCCAAGTAGATCGAGTTCCAAGAACCGAGAAGCTCTACCGTATTCTCGTAGATCTAGGTCCACTTGGGGTTCGACAGACCTTGTCAAGCCTCGTAGGCTACTATGAGCCGAACGAGCTGGTGGGGCGGCGTGTAATTTTCCTATACAATCTAAAAGCGACGAAATTCTCGGGCGAAGTTTCCCAGGGCATGTTACTTGCTGCGGAACATGAATCCAAGCTTGCTCTTCTCACAACCGATCGCGAGATTCCCAACGGTGCAAGAATTACGTGACTTCCCCGACACTTGGCGTGTTGATGAGCCAATTTTGGGAATGATGTTCAACCTTTAAATGGAATGGTGTCCAATTTCACAGAATTCTGAAAGGTTAGGTTGAATTCTGGAAGGTTTTCGATTGCCGAGGAAAGGACCAACTGAACAGGACGTTCTGCGAATAGTGATGGAACTCGGCGACATGGGCATTCTGCAATCCGAACTCTGGAGACAACTTACAGCCGACAGCCGCGAAGGGTCGAGGGCAATCTTGCGACTGGAGAAGAAGGGGCTGATCGCACGGAAGAAGGAACTTCATGATGGTCGTTGGACTTACAGGGTTTTCGCGAAAAGGCGTTACTCGACCATTGACTCCATAGTTGACATACCTTGCGCTTTTTGCGACCTCGTCGGAAATTGCCCTCAGGCTTGGATTATGAACCCGAATAAATGCGAGAACCTTACCAAGTGGATGCAGGGCCTCGCGGAATCTGCTAAAGCGGTAGCCAAAAGTGCCGAGTGAATGGTTACGTCAACGTAAGAGGGATCAATATCATCGCCTCGCGAGGGCATCGGGTTTCCGCAGCAGGGCTGCATTCAAGCTGCTGCAGATAAACAAACGATACCACTTCATCAAACCCGGACAGAGGGTTCTAGACTTTGGGGCTGCACCAGGTGGATGGTTACAGGCAGCTCGGCAGGTGGTAGGTAACTCAGGCTTCGTCTTCGGAGTAGACATCCAAACCATCACCGCCTTACCATTTAGGAATGTTTTGACTATGATTGAGGACCTAACCAAGCCTGAAGTCATCGATGAAATCAGGAAAGCCGCTGGCCCGAGCTTTGACGTGGTTCTCTCTGATCTCGCTCCAAATGTTTCGGGGGTTTGGGAGATAGATCACGCGCGTCAGATTGAGTTGGCTAGGTGCGCGGTCAGGGTAGGGGGTGTGATGTTGCGAGCTTCGGGGAATATGCTCGTTAAGGTATTCCAAGGGTCGGAGGTAAAGGAGTTCCAAGACTACATGCGATCTCTGTTTCATGAGTTTAGGATTGTAAAACCTCCAGCCAGTCGTGCGGAGAGTGCGGAGGTATACTTTCTAGGACTAGGGTTCGTCGGTGAGCGTACGGAATAGGGAAGCTATTCGTGCGGTCGGTGCATCAGTGCGAAAGCCGGTGGGATTGAGGTGTGTTCTCGACGCCTGATACCCGTTCTCTCGGAGTGAAGCGAGGAGGGTGGAGATTGGAGGAGGCTTCGTTCGAAAAGCGGCGGCTGCTGCGTCCGTAGTATAATAGAATGGTGGTGCGTCAAGTTCATTCTCTATGCAGTTGAGTATTTTCTGAATTTCTGAAAGGCGCGTTGAAAGGAGGAGGGGTGTATGTTGAATCATTCTGCTAACCGTCGGTCGATCCCAGAGCGGGCCAAGCCAAAATGGGCCACCAACTAATGTCTGGGATGCGCAGTTGTCACATTTCTCCCGAATTGAAGAGAGGAATGGGGTGGTGGTTCGGTTTAGGCAGTTGGGACAGTGAGTAACAAATCCTAGGTTGCGTAGGGATTCATTCGCCGCTTTCCTCCCCTTGATCACGGTGGCGTAGAGCCTTGCGTAGTGGTCGGTTGCGTGTGAGAAGGCGAGATTAATGCCCAGCTCAAGTTTGGCCGCGGTGGTCGTGAGAGCGCTAGCCATAGCTCTGAGGGCGACTTCTTTCTCAAACTCTGCCCTGATCGGGACAACGCCGTATTTCCGTTTGCAGGCTCCTGGCCGAGCTCCTGAAAGTGGACCCATATCTGTTGCTGTAGCTGCTAAAACTCCGCCCGCCTCGGTTGCTCGTAGAGCGCATTCGAAGAAGGGGGACGGAGAACCGAAGGGGTCCAAGTCAATAAGATCAAACCTCTCACGTGGATTCTTTGCCAGTAGGGTATATGCTTCAGATTGGATGACGAAGACTTTGTCTTCCACTTTGTTCAGCCGAACCGTTTCCCGAGCTAGTTCCACCGCGTCTGGTTGCCTGTCAGCCGCGACGACGCTAGCAACGTTGGGTGTTTCTAGCGCGTAACGCACGGCTCTGACCCCGGAACCAGCCATGGGGTCGCATAGCTGAAGTCTTCTATCCTTCAGGAAGTGCGAGATAGTAAAAAGAATGGCGAGGTCACGGTTGAGGCTCATCTTGGGATTGTAGAATACTTTTCTGGAGTGGGAGGTGAATTGTAACCTCGCTCTTCCTTCCACTACCACGATGGGATGGGTTTGGGGCGAGGGTGAAGTGTCTTTATGCGTTAGCGATAATTCTCTGCGCAATTTCTGTTGGCATCCTATCCCGGTTTTCAGGAGTGATTTCGAGGATTAGGTATTTTGGGTTCGACCTTATGGATGAGGTCAGCGGGTGGTAGGCCCGTTTATGAATGGTCCCGAGAAAGTGTTTCTGTGACGCTAAGCCATTTTCAACGGCTTGGATGAATAAGGTGCTGAAGAGTGCCATTGGGCCTAATTCGTCAACGACGACGATCTCTGAATCTCTAACCGCCCTCTCGATTACCCTAACTCCCACTCGCTCAATCTCACTGAGATTCACTCGGTATTTGCCAACCCGCGGCCCTTCTTGCAGGCCAACGCGGGCGAGAGTTCCCTTTTCATGTGTAACCAGGTCTTCAAGGCCGAAACCCACACGTATTCCATCTTCACGTATCTCCCCCGATAACATTCCACCAACCTCTACACCCCGCAGGATTAGTACCTCCGCCGTCCTCCTCACTGCAGTTGTTTTCCCAGATCCAGGCTCGCCGGTGAGAAACAGTCGGTGGGGGTCCATGAGGGTAGCGCAGGTGTCGTAACTATTAACTTCTAGACTACCTGCTTACCACCAGATTCACCGTTGGCCAAACTCATTGCTGGCGTTGACGACGTTGGGAGAGGCCCAATCATGGGCCCCCTTGTCATCGCCGGCGTACTTATCCCGGATGAAGCTCAAGAGGGACTTACGGCGATGGGTGTCAGAGATTCGAAGTTACTTACGCCCGAAGCTCGTACCCGGCTGGATGCGAAGATCCGAAGCGTCGCGACCAAGGTCGCCTTTGTTGAGGCACAGCCGAAAGAGATCGATAACTTCGTCCTGCACGGTGGCCGACTCAGGAGACTGAACTTTCTGGAGGCAAGAATGATGGCCCAAGTTATCGGCCAATTAGGGCCCGAGGAAGCCTACGTGGACGCATCCGACGTAAATGAAGCGAGGTATGCAGAGAGTATTCGTGAATTCCTTCCTGACCATTTGAAGGGAATAAAGATCTTCTCCGAACACCATGCTGACAGGACTTACCCAGTGGTCTCAGCCGCCAGCATCATAGCCAAGGTGATGCGAGATGCCGCTATTGAAAGTCTTCATGGTGACTACGGTGACTTTGGTTCCGGCTATATTACAGACCCCAAGACGATGTCTTTCCTTCGGGAATGGCGACACACCCATGTCGAGTACCCACCAATCGTTCGCCTATCATGGAAGACGATAAAGGAAATTGAGGCCGAAATCGGTCAGACTAGGTTCGACGCGTAGTCGGACAACTCTTTAGGTATCCCGAACCCTATGACTACTAGGCTATGGAATCTTCGAACGAGCTCGCTGACATCAGGCCTGTAAAGGAATAGCGGGTCCTGGTCAGAATACATCGCATGATAGCCAGCGCTTGTTCTTCCCAAGATCTTCTTCACCGTGAATTCTTCAACTCTATCGCCTGAGATCGTGTACACTGACCTCCCCAACTCCATTCTTCGCAGAACGATGAAGGGCAGTTTCAGGCTCCCGTGATGTCCTGGCGGAACGATCTTAGCTAATTCTTCGATTTCGGATTTCTTCATGAGAATCGTAGAGCCATCCACCGTAGGAATCGTTGGATTCTCTTCGGCGAGTAGTTCCTTCAAGCTTCTTCTTTGCTTCGGTAGGTGTGTGTTGAGTTTTCTGAGTTCGCGGCTGAGAAGGGCATCGAAGGTCCTCTCTAGTGTGCTCTTTGAGTTGAACGTGTAACCTACTCCTTAGTTAGATAGACGAGAGCGTGGTCCTTCTCGTAGGGTTCAAGCCGCACTGTTTGAATCATGTTGAAGTGCCTCTGACGAAGAACTTCTATCTCCTGCTTGAAAACGTCGGTTGGTTCCATTGTCACATCGACGCTCCTCGACTTAATTGCAATTAGTGCCGCACCCTTCGGTTTCAGGAAAAGGTCCGCGTTGTCTGCGAGAATTTTTGCTTGTTCAGGTTGGGCAACGTCGGAATAAATCACGTCAACCTGGCTGACAATGGATTTGTACTTTTCTGGTAATCGAGCATCGGCAAGGACTGGGTACACATTTGTGCGGTTTTCGCAGAGTGTATCGATTAGCTCGCGCATACTTCTCTGAGCAAACTCTACACAGTAAACCCGTCCATTATCTTCGACAATGTCGCTCACGTGGCTAGCGGTAGTTCCAGACGCGGATCCTAAGTATAGCACACTCGAGCCATGACGAATGGGTAGGATGTCTAGGTGGCGCAGTATCGCGGCTGACAGCTTACTCCTGTATGCGTCCCACGTGCGATATTCCGATTCGCCGTCGCTGACCAACCTCTCCCCGTATACGCTTATTGTGGGCGCTAGGTTCTTTGTTGCCAGACGTCTGCTATGATCCTCGAGGGAGACCCAGTAGACACCCTCGAAGTTCTCATGTGGCTTAACGTCTGCGTGCATGTTCTTTCTTCTTCGTGGGCGGTGGCGGAGCGGTCTTGTACCTCTCTTTTATCTCGTCGACTTTCTTACTGACGTTGTCCCTAAGTTTCTCCCCGATGAATTCGCCTCCGAAAGCGTCGACCCTCGAGGCTATGCTGAGTTTTCCTGACAGCGCCCTCGCGATCTTTCCCCTTTGCCAGCGGGGCGACTGGTGGATGGCGGTGTTTTGGAAGATTACTCCGTGTTTCGGAGGTCTCGCTCCAGTTTTTAGTGAACGGAACAGCGCCTTCTCCGCGCCGAGAACTTGCAGTGTACTCGCCGGCATCTTCGCCAAGTTCTCAAGACTTCCCGCGATCGATATGAGTCTCGCCGAGAGGGAAGCTCCAACGATCGCCGTCATATTAGGAGCGATTTGTTTGAGTGAATCCTCAACAAAACTTTCACTTTTCTCTCTGAACTTGTATAAGTCCAGCATAAGCCCACAGAATGCTTGGAGAACCAGCAAGTCTGAATCGTCTATGTTCGCGCCCATCGACCTCGACGCTGCCTTCGCTATTTCCTCCGCCTTCTCTTTGGGCACACCTTCGCCTACTAGGGCTTCAGAGGTGAAGTTCTGCCTATTCCCTAGCTTAGCCACGAGCCGAGCGTACATGTCATGTTTCTCAACGACCCTGTCCATTTCCGGAAAATGAAGGCCGTACCATTCTCGAACGCGACCGGCAAGAAGGTTCAGGACTTTGTCCAAATCGTCCATCGCCCGAACGGCTTGAACCGCGCTCAGATCGCGTTTCGCAGCCGCGCTAGCGATTCCGAGTCGTGCTAACTCCAGCGTCACCTTGCGCGCGAACTCATTGTAACCGCGTGGGGTCTTCAGTGATGGTGTGGCAAGGGACTGTTGGTTCAACCACTTGTCTCGATCTTTCTCTTCGGTAGCAAGGCGGTTGCGGAACTGCTCGGTGAGGGGGCTTCCCATTGCCGAGGCTTTGATTCCTCCTTCTCTTTCGGCCGTCCTCGCAAGTTGCTCACTATCGAATATTATGGGGGAGTACTTCTCGGAGGTCCGTTTGAGTATCTCCAGGATTGGTATAGTGATCTTTCCGTCTTGAATATTCTTCAGCTCTAATGCTGCGTTTTTCGGATCGGCTGAGAAAAGCAGCCTTTCGATGATGGCCGCTTTCTCGTCGAGAATGAATACGCCCACTGGCGTTTCAACGAAATATGCTTGCAAGTCGCGGTTCTCCGATTCAGGCGTCTGTTGCTTAAGTGAATGCTAGTTGTTCGCGGCTTGAATAAACCTTTGTCGATAATCTAGCATTGCGTTGCTTGAGACATCGTTGGTTGATCGTTCGTTGACGGGTTAGAGCTCCGTGTCATGATTAGACACGTGAATGCTCTAATCGATTAAGCGTGCCCAAAGTTGTCGTGGCGAAGGTAACCTAGAAAAGTTGGCATTACCGGAAGATTGAGAATTAGGGGGTGAGTATGATTACTTCTGTTTCTTCGTTTGCTTGGTCCACGTCGAAATGACTCGGCTGATCTGTTCTGGCCACTGAATCTCTCCTCCACACTTGTCGCAGTATTTGTTGTTCAGGAAGGCCTCGCGCTTGCAATTCTCGCAGAAGAACCGTTTCTGTTGTTGAAGCTTCTCGGTTACTGTGATACTCTTAGCCTCCGCATCGTTGGCCTAGGTATAGGAAGATAATATGTTGATTTACGCTACCTCGGAATCAATCTCGACCAGGTTCAGGGGCGTCGTTACACAACATCATAGCAAAAGCCTGAGGAAAGAGAAGATGAACAACTCCATGACGATATTCGTCGAAGGCGACGCATTATGCATGGGTTGATGCGGGTGGGATGCGGTTAAGTAATATTGACTTCGATCGAGTTATAACCGGTTGCGCCGTTCGGGAATGGTTGCGAATCAGCCGAATCCTGGGCTTGTCCACTACCGTCGGTCGCTCTCACAATTATGGTTTGGTTTCCGTTCGTCGTTGGCGTCCATTCGTACGCCCATAAGACCCACGAGTAAGGTGACTTCGGTGTCTTCAATTCGGCCGGGTTCCAAGTAGATCCGCCATCAGTGCTAACTTCGACCTTGCTGATACCCCTGTCCCCAGCGAACGCTACGCCTGCGATTGGTAATGAGCCGCTAACCTGAGCCCCTGCTTGAGGGTAGTAGATGATTGAGGTTGTGTTTACTTGAGCATTATTCGTCCACCCGCGCTCTTGCCAGTATCCAAGGTAGACGCTGTCCGAGACCTCGATTCCAGTAATCCACTTCGCATTCATCATACCATAAAGACCAGGTATAATTGCACGCAACGGAGAACCGTGTTCCGTCAGGAGTAGCTCGTCGTTCATCTTGTATGCCAGCAAGGCGCCTGGCTCAAGAGCCCGCTGAATCGGTATCCCAACCGAATACCCTTCGGCACAATGGAAGATAACGTAGATAGCGTCGGAGCTGAGACCGGCTTGATTCAGAATTGTTGCGAGAGGTACGCCAGTCCATTTTGCGTTGCTGATTAGGGCGCCGGGAGGATTGACAGTATTACTTACGCATTCTAGGGTTGCGTATTCATCTGAAGTTGCCATGGCTAGAAGGTCGTTCTTTGTTATTGTGAGTTCGCGGTTCACTTCTCCTGTGACACTCAGCGTCCACTGATCGAAGTCGATCTGCGGTGGGAATGAATCTATATCAACTCGGTAGAAGATTCGCGTATCAGTTACTTCTGAAGCAACTAGGTCAGCAATACGCGGGTCACTGAAGATATCTGGAGCGCCGGTTAGAGTAACGGGACCTTGTTCGGTGTTGACCGGGATCGGAGTATTACTTTGAATTAACGGTTGCCCAGAAAAAAGTGACAGCCCTAATCTAGAGGCGAAATATACGACTGCAATAGCTAACGCGCCCAAACCAACCGTCTTTAACAGTTTGCGGCGTTCGGGAGTCAAGGTAATTGTTGGTTGCATGACGGTGGGGTGAACAATTTGCATACTCGAAACCACGTAGGCCGCAAAACCAAGATCAATCACAACTGCGAGGGCCGCAACAAGGGCCCAGCCTGATATCGAGGAGAGCACTGATACGCTCGAAGCGAATTCCGCTTCGAGTCCTAGAGTGAGAACTGTTGTGATAGCAGTTCCGATGCCAATCAACTGCCACTTTGCAATCTTGCGCCTTGAGAGGAAGCCCATTCCTGTGGCGATTGCTCCGTATAGGATTACGAAGATGACTGAGGCAAATGTCAGGGCGCCGTATTTCGCGTATTCGCGAAGGTTATCGACCGCGACTGATTGAACGGAGCCTGGGACGGGGTTGATTAGGAGTTGGAATATTGCTTCGGGCGGGTAAGGTAGGCCAAGTAGTTCGGTGCTAATGTAGAATACTAGGATTGCAATTGCCCCGGCGATTATCCCTATCAGAAAACATCTTTTGTACGAAGGTGGCGAACTCAAGTCGTGCCCTCCATAGATGGGACTGTCGGCGTTGAAAAGGCTTCAGGCAACATGACACCCCAATTGCCTAGATAGTTGGCCTTACAGGCAGCCATGATGTGGATTCTTCGTGCCACCGATGCTCGCCGAAGGTGGATGGCTAAGAGATTCGATATAGCGATAGACCAACATAAGGCCCAATTTATGCCCAAATGCGATAGCGGCACCCGTAAGGGAACCCTTTAAGAGTGGTTTTTTCGAGGTTGATACCTGCTATCTAGGAAGCTTCCTCCGGGTTTGAAGCTCTTGCCTATCGTTGAGGAATCGTCCGCAGGTTGGACAAACGTACGTGCCGACGAATTCGACAATCATTGGGTTTCGTGACGGATGGACTCCTTAGCAGGTCTTAGAGATTTACCAATGTGTCACCCAAATGTTGCCCGGTTTTTCACGCAATTATCATTAGGTTACTGCTTCCGTTTCCTTCCTAAGCAAGGTGCAGTTGACCACTTACTTGCCACGTTAGCCTGTTCGTCCTAAGCAGCACTAGATTTTGATTACAAGGCCGAATCTGCTATTAGGAGACGATAAACAACGTGATCCTTCAGAGCGCCCTCGTTGAGGTGGAAGGTGCGTTTTGTCAAGCGCGGTTAAGCGTCTCATTTGGTGGGTCTTCACCGGGAGTCGAGGAGGACTAAACCGCGCTAGGTTAGTAGTCGCTGTCAAGGAGAAGCCTATGAATGCCAATCAAATCGCGACGCAACTCGGAATGGATTACAAGACAGCAAGGCACCACTTGCGTGTACTCATGAAGAACCATCTCATTGTAGAAGCTGGCGGAGGATACGGAGCCATGTACTTCATTTCCCCTGAGCTAGAACAGAATTACGATGAATTCATTGGGATTTGGGCAAGAATTAAGCAACAATATACCGCATCTGCCTGACTTTGGATTTTGAGTTACCATAAAACTCGAACCGCCTGACCTCGGCGCGAAGAAGTGGTTAAACAGGACATAAAGTTGGTCAATGTCTTCGTCGCTCTCTCGGCTGTGAGACGGGTGGACTACGCTTTGTATTTCTTAGTTATGTGAATGAAAGGAGTATTGACGGAACTAAGGTAGTGATAATAATTTGCCCAGCTTGGGCCATTTCCTAGCCTAGGGCAAAGATGCCTTCGGCGGCGATGAATAGAGTCTTTGACCGCTTGATTTTGGGGAAGCTGGTCAATGTTGAGTTCTTTGTCTATCGCCAGTGTGGGTACGTCACGTAGAAGCCTCGACCCATACTCGGAGAGGACCACTTGACTTTCAGTCCTTTCTTCTGTGGTACGTACACGACATCCCCGGGTTGAACCTCAGTTTTGATCTCGCCCTCTTGCAGCAGGAATGAGCCGTTGATACAGTAGATCACAGCGCAGTCATTGTCATAGTCGAACTCGCACGGCTCGGATTTCACGACTTCGATTATTCCAGCCGTAACCGGTGCCCCTTGCTTTCCGTCTACTACATCGACTAGTTTCAGATCGGATTTTCCTGCCTCGAACTTCTCAGGAACTATGCCTGACTTCTTAACAAGAACGACCGACAACACAATCCCCGTTGGGAGCATCCGTCTAGGGCGTATTTAATTGTTGACTAGCTACCGTTTGGCTAATCCAAAATGAATTTTTGTTCCCCAGAATCAAGAGATGGTTGGAATATCGAACTGAAGCTGAGAATCACCTGTAATTTGTTGCACGCCCGTTTCGCTGGCTTCCCGTGCCGTGGTTCTGGCTTTAACGGCCTAAGTGATCTAGGTGCTGTACATGTTTTCGTTACTGGAGGACAGTGTCTACATGTTTAATATGCTAGCCTTTGTTAGGTCTTATATAATTCCTCCGAACGCTATGCTGGTCTATGAAGACGACAGAAGTCTTCGCGAGAAAATCTTCTGGCTTAGTCAGGGTAATGTCACCATACTCCGCTTTCGCGTACAATGTTCTAAACATAGGCGTGATCTTTCCCTGGGTATACCTGCTCACGTTAGCCTTTTGGCCTGACGCAAACGTCCCACTTGGAATACTTATCACCGGAATCTTCACAGCTTTCTTGGCTGTTGCTTATTCTGCATTGGCTTCAGCAATGCCTCGCACTGGAGGCGACTACGTCTTCCAGAGTCGTACACTGAAACCCTTCATTGGCTTCGCAATCGTTGCCACAGTAATCCCCGTCTTCTTCTGCCAATGGGAGGCACTGGGTGGATGGCTGACGTCAATACTCGGATTTGCACCCATGTTTACAGGCATCGGATTGGCAACTAACAGCACACCGGTCCTGGACTTAGGATTGTGGTTCACAACTCCAATGGGCATTTGGATAACGACTATCGTATGTGGAGCGTTGGGTGCTGCCATCCTTATCAGAGGCTTCAAGGTATTCGTGCTTGCCCAGTGGGTCATGTGGTACGGTTTCCTTCTTAGCTACGTCATCATGATCGCGTTCTTTCTCATGACTCCAACATCTGCGTTCATCGCCCGATTCAACGAGGTCATGACAGTTCTGGCACCTAACACTCCTGATTACTACCACTACGTTCTCACTCAAGCCACCCAGAATGGTTTCACCCCCGTCTCGGGGTGGTCATGGGGATCAACAATCTTCGTTATTCCCATAGCCTTGACCAGTCTGGGTTGGGTAGGTTACACGCAGGAACAGGCGGGCGAGATTCAGGGTGCCTCCAGCTTCAAGAACCAACTCTTCATCAACCTCGGAGGGGGCCTTTTCAGCACGTTGCTCATGATGGTTCTAGCCTATGCCTTCATCAATACTGTCGGACAAGGCTGGTTGGCGGCCGCTGCATACGGCAGCACCACAGGAACCGTGAGCATGCCCATCCCACCGTGGTTCAGCAACCTCGCAGCCGTCCTAACAACCAACCCGCTGCTAATATTCCTCATGACCATAGGGATTCTCCTAAACGCATTCCAAGTTGAAACGAACGTGATCGTCGGCTGGACTAGGGTTACCGTTGCAATGTCCATCGACGGTGTTTTCCCGAAAATACTCAGCAACGTCAACAGCCGAACACACACTCCCGTCATCGCACACGTACTATTCTTCATCTTGGGAGCCGTCATCTATTCAGCAGTTTACAACTTCGTCCCAGGATACCTAACGCTCACACTTGCAGTGACAGCCGTCGCGACGGTAATGTATATTGGAACAGCGTTCGGCGGCGCGATCTTTCCGTGGACGAGGAAGTCCGTGTACGACAGCTCACCCGTTGCTAAATACAAGCTGGCTGGAATTCCGCTAGTGACTATCTGCGGAATAATTGCAACGTTATTCAGCGTTTGGATGCTCTACTACTATCTCACAGTGCCCGGATTGGGGGTAATGACGTCCAACCGGATCTCAGAAACCATAATGATCAGCATCTTCGTAATTTGGGTGATCTACTTCTTCATCAGACGTGCGTACCTCAAACGAAGAGGCATCGACTTGGAATTGGCCTTCAAAGAAGTACCCCCTGTGTAGGGGGTTCCCAGTCTTTTTCTGACTTCAGCCAGACGTGAACTGGTAACTTAGTACCTTATCCTTGACGAGGTTGACGATTACTCCTCGAAGGATACCGGCAGAATACTCTGAACTAGGGTTGATGCACATAGTCCGATTTAGCTTAACCTCTGCCTTTACTTCATGAATGTGCCCGCAGAGCATTAGCAGCGGTTGAGTTTTCTCTACGATACTACGAACCGCTGTGCTGCCTACCGGAATAAGCACCTGCTGCCCACCCTCAACAACTGGCTTCGGAGGATCGAAGTTGGCATCAAGCTTCGGTGCAACATCTAATCCTGTATCGTAGGGGGGAATGTGAACGTTGAATATGCACGTCGAAGGCGTTTGGATACTATCTACTAGTGGTTGAAGTTTTGAAGCGAGCTGCTCCTCGTTACATTCTCGGGGTGTTTTCCAAGGGGTAGGAGTGCTCCAGCCGAGGCTGATCATCTCGTGCCCGCTTTCGAGGACAACAAGCTTCCCGTCCACATTCACGAAGTGCTCTGACGATGAAACTGCGTCAAGGATTTCCTGCTTGTCATCGTTTCCACCCGTCCAGTAACATTTCACTCCCAAAGGGCCCAAAGTTGTCTCGGCGAGCTCCTTCCACTTGTTCAGCCGATCTATCATTAGTTGGTCGAAGAGGGCGGACACTTTTCCCGCCTCCGACCGAAGCGAATCGTACTCGCTCTCTGAGCTTCGATGCGGGTAGAGGCCTGCGTTCATGATACGCTTTTCAAACTCGGGCAGCGCGCTGGGTTGGATTTCATCGAACTCTTGCCCTTGAAAATTGAAATGGTAGTTACCAGTCGCGTTGGACACGAGCGGCACAACGGTCTTCCCGGTTACGTCGCCTCCCATGACCAGCGTATCCACATTGTAGAATTTTGCTGTGCCTAGAAACTTCCTAAACACAACTTCAGATGCGTGGAGGTCGGTCGAAAAAAATATCCTATGAAACTTCCTTTTCGACTTGGAATCCGCCATACAAATCCGACCTACCGGCATTCAACCCTAGAGGCAATTAAGCGTTTGGAAGTTTCCAACTGCGATGAAATGTTTTTCGCGTCGGCTTCAGAGACGTTTTCGGTTTCCAACCGAATATCCATGCCATATATTCTGTCCTAATTCGGGCGAAAATTGGGGGAACGAAGATAACCAGCCTCGGTGAAGAACTGTGAAAACATGTGCGAACACTGCTGTTCATTGGACGGCGTGCTGAAAGAATTAGTTGGCCTCAAGGTCGCAGAGGTTCTCATGAAAAGGGTTAGAAGCCGGATGTGCGATGTTCCTTTCTCGAATGAGTCAGCGCGAATTGGAGTTGAACTGTGTTAGCTGATCGGGGTCACGCCTGCACAATGTTCTCTTATGACTTAGTGCAACTGCGCCCGCTGGCGGTCTCTATCTGACTGGGTTGACTTGATTTGGAGGAAACCATGGCTGAGATCGTTGCGCTCTTCTCTCTGGTAAATGTAATGTTGCTGATTGGGTTGATTTGGATCTACTCGAGCAGCTTCCGGAAAATACGCGCACAATTTACGTTAGGTTTAGTTTTCTTCGCTGCCCTATTCTTGGTCCAGAATCTAATCGCACTCTACTCCTTTCTCGCTATGTTCACGTACTACGCGTCGGGAGTGACCGGAATAGTGATGGCGATAACGATAGTTCAAACTGCTGGACTAAGTATCATGCTTTGGACGGGTCTACGATAAGACATAGAAGAAGAACGCGCCGAAAGAAGGCGGGAGGACAAGGAAGCAAGAAACTTAGAGAATACAGACCAGGCACCTTCGACAAACGTGTAGCATACGGTCAGAGGGAACGAAAACTCATACTTGTCGCCAGAGGTATTCTGCATGGCTTCAAGGTCAAATGCGGCTCAGAGAAAGCCGCAAGAAACCTCGCTTACAGCCTGAGAATTCGAGCTACACGAATCGAGTCAAACGAGGATCTTGGCTTTGCTCCAAAAGTGAGGGTGGAAGGAGTGAAGGTCTTTGTGGTCGGCGTGCCGAAACATTCTCAACCTCGCCTAGACTTCGACCGCAAAGATTAATCCACATCAACTGCGTATTTGTAGTTGGTTGTTAGCTTGCCCAGCCCTCTCTGGTTGAGCGAATATGAAGCCCAAGAATTGAAGTGCCCTTTCACAGAGAAGGTTTGCCTTGAATGTGCGTTCGCAGAACGTCTCTTGCTGACAGGCGTCCCGGTGGATTGCAAACGCGGCCACATTGACAAAGTCAAATCGCTTTGGGTCTATATGTTCAAAGGCTATAGGCATTAGATGAATGCGTTAGCTTACGCATCGGCACCGATTTCTGGAGAAAGTTTACTAGTTATTCTCATACTAAGAAAACTGGTCTCCAAATGAATTTTGGCGTTTGCATACCAAACTACGGTGAAACGCTCTCCGTCGACTCGATGCGAACAGTAGCGGTTGAAGCCGAGAAGATGGGTTACGAATCCATTTGGACGACAGACCATCTTCTAATGCCTCACACGAGCGGCACGCCCTACGAGAAGATCCTGGAAAGCATCACATCACTCGCCTACCTTGCGGCGCACACGACCACCGTTAAGCTCGGCATTTCCTCCCTCATCCTGGCAATGCGAAATCCCGTCGTCGCCATCAAGCAACTAGCCACCGTAGATCAGCTAAGCGGAGGGAGGGTCATGCTTGCGACCAGTTCAGGATGGAACGAAAGAGAGTTCGCCCACCTCGGCTCAGATTTCCACACACGAGGCAAGAGGCTAGACGAGTCTATCAAACTCGCCCGAAAATTGTGGACAAAAGAACCCAGAATCGACTTTCAAGGCAGGAACATTCCGCACAGAATTAGCGATGCAGTGTTTGAACCCAAGCCGACTAAAGAGCACTTAGAAATCTGGATCGCCGGAGCTAGTGAAGCAGCGATGAAGCGGGCAATTTCACTCGGAGATGCCTGGCATCCAAACGTAACCCTATTCCCATCCTTCACGGAGCTCGTCGCACATTTCCGAAGCCTTCCTGGCGGAAAGGACAAACCCATCTCCGTCAGAATTCCGGTGAATGTCAAAACTAAAGAGTCAATGTTCGTGGGACCTCAGGGGGATCGCCGACTAATCCTATCGGGAAACATGTCGGAAAACAAGCGCACCATCTCAGAACTTCAGAGGCTAGGCGTATCCTACGCCCTCGTAACGCCCAGCCCGAGTGGCACGACGACGCTTGCCGATCAAGTGGAGAGCCTGCGAGCGATATCCGAGAACTTCATTCGAAGCTCAGGGTACATAGCCTAGCTGAGCTCCATTGGTTTGTGTGCGAGCGTTGTATCAGTCAATGTAGGTGACGTTCGGGTTACGGAGTGGCAGGGGCAAAAAGTTGAGAGTGGTATATTCAAGATGCCTGTTAGGGGTACCGTTAGAGTGGAAACGCTTGGTTTGCGGGGGGACGTACAGACCGATTTGACAGTTCATCGGCGGCAGAAAAAGGCGGTATATGCCTACCCCTCCGAGCATTATGAGTTTTGGAATGATCAGTTTCATACCAATTTCGGGTGGGGTATGTTTGGAGAAAACCTTACGACTCAAGGACTTATGGAGGAGTCGGTGCATACTAGTGATAGCTTTCAGATCGGTTCAGCGGAGTTGATTGTCACGCAACCACGGTTCTCCTGCTATAAGCTTGGAATGAAGTTTGATTCGATGGAGATAGTAAAGCGTTTCCAGCTAAGTAGCCGAAATGGTTTCTACCTTGTTGTCTTGGAAGAAGGTGAGGTCGCGGCAGGAGACCAGATTAGGCTTCTCAACCTAAATGTGAACGGCCCCACGATTGCGAAAATATTGAAGTCAGATCACTAGCTTGACTTTGAGGCGAGAAGAGTGAAAGCCATTCGAGTACACGAATTCGGCCCTCCAGACGTAATGCGCCTTGAAGAGGTGCCCGACCCAGAGGCGGGAGTCGGACAAGTTGTTGTCCGCGTTCGGGCCGCCGGTGTCAACCCAGTTGATGCTTACGTTCGTGCTGGTAGTTATGCGAGAAAACCGCCGCTTCCTTACACCCCTGGTACGGACGCGGGAGGAGTGATCGAATCAGTAGGCAAGGACGTCACTCTGAATGTCGGTACGCACGTGTACGTTTCAGGTTCCATGACTGGTACCTACGCTGAGAAAGCGCTTTGCCTGGAGGCGGATGTACACGAGCTACCATCAGCGATAACCTTTCCTCAAGGCGCGGCCATCAACGTTCCCTATGTCACAGCTTACCGCGCCTTATATCAACGGGCACACGCAGCACCCGGAGAGTTCCTCCTTGTTCATGGCGCGAGTGGAGGGGTCGGAATTGCTGCGTTGCAGATTGCACGTGTCGCAGGATTACGGGTATTGGGGACCGCTGGGTCTCCGAAAGGAATGAAACTCGTGCTCCATGAAGGCGCACACTACGCCTTAAACCACCAAGCTCCTGATCATTTCGAACAAGCCCTAACCCTAACGGGCGGAAGAGGAGTAGACGTGGTTCTGGAGATGCTGGCAAACGTGAACCTTGGAAAAGATCTGAAAATCCTCGCTCTTGGGGGGCGTATAGTAGTCGTCGGGAGTAGAGGTCCAACAGAGATAGACCCACGCGATACAATGATTCGCGATGCCGCCATACTAGGTATGCTTTTGTTCAATATTCCAGAACGAGAGCTCAAAGCAATTCATTGCGCACTTTTCTCGGGGTTGGAAAATGGAGTTCTCCGGCCGGTCATAGGTAAAGAGTTGCCACTGGCGGAAGCGCCTAAGGCGCATGAGGATATTCTGAAGTCAAGCGCCTACGGGAAAATAGTTCTCATTCCTTGAAATCCTATCTGTAGGTTCGGTCACGTCCTACGCGTGCCCAAGGACTTTGTGGGGTTTGTACGGCTCTTCAAGCCTTGCCATGTCATCCTCGCTCAGTTTGAGTTCGACTGCGTCCACAGCTTCCTGCACGTGTTCGAGTTTCGTGACCCCGACAATCGGCGCTGTCACACCTTTGTGAAGAAGCCAAGAAATAGCCAATTGAGCTACAGAAACACCCTTTTCCTCAGCGATTGCTACCGCGTTTTCGAGCACATCGAAGTCTTCTGGTCGGAAGAAACGTTCAGTAAGAAGCTCATCTGACTTGAACCTCACGGCATCCGAACCCTGTCCTCGCCTATATTTCCCCGACAAGAATCCTTTCCCGAGAGGACTCCAAGGCAAGAGTGCTACTCCTTCCTCCTTGCAAAGAGGATTCATTTCGCGTTCCTCCTCCCTGTAGCATAAGTTGTAGTGATTCTGCATGCTCACGAACCGCTCTAAACCAAGACGATCGCATGTTGAGAGCGCTTTTTCGAATTGCCAAGCCCACATACTTGAGGCGCCAATGTAACGCACCTTACCTTCATGGACTAAATCGTCGAGCGTGCGAAGAGTTTCTTCGATCGGCGTTTCATAGTCCCACCGATGTATCTGATACAGGTCCACATGGTCCGTTTGTAGTCTGCGCAGGGAGTTTGCGATTTGAGCCATCACATGTACTCGCGATAATCCGTGCTGATTGGGCTTCTCGCCTACCGGGAAGTAGACCTTCGTGGCTAATATGACCTCGTCCCGGTATTCCTTCAGCAATTCACCTGTTATCTCTTCCGAGCGTCCTACCGAGTAGGAATTTGCTGTGTCGAAAAAGTTGATGCCCAACTCGATAGCGCGATTTACAACTGGACGAGCTGCTTCAAGTTCTAACATCCAAGGTTTCCCATTGCCGAACGACATGCACCCCAGACAGATCCGTGAAACCTTGACGCCAGCTTTCCCTAGACGAGCATATTGCATGCCTGCCAGATAGCCGAATCGAGCATAAAGGATTCTCTCTACGCTCATCCGCTAGAGCATAACAGCCGCATTAGGGCGCTGCCAAGAACGCCATCAATATCCCTAGTTCGATCGCTATGAAGACAAGAAACGCGCAAACTTCTCCCCATGCCCTTGAACGTTTCGCGAACCAAGGCCCCACACGGAAAGCTGCGTAGAGGACCCAAGCTAATGTCAGGACCGCTACGAGCAGAACATAGTTGACCATGATGCCACCGCAGGTTTACAGGTGGGAATGAGGTAATTTCAAATTTTCGGATCATCCACTTGTTCGTACCCAATCCGTACCCTTTCTAGGTGCAGGCTAAAGCCAGGCACGGTGTAGAGGCATGGTATAATACAGGACTACACTGCATTTTGATCAGTAAGTGAAACCTATGTTGAAAGGATACATGGGTAAGGTTCTTCGAGTCAACCTCTCAACAGGAAAGATTGGCACCGAACCACTGCAGGATGGCGTGGCCCGGAAATATATCGGTGGTAGAGGGCTATCCGCGAAAATCCTGTTTGACGAACTGAAACCTGGAATTGACCCACTTGGACCAGACAACAAGATCGTGGTTGCATCTGGCCCAATGGGAGCGATCCCGTTCTCAGGGAACAGTCGATTCAGCGTTTGCGCAAAATCGCCTCTCGGGGTAGGATGGGGCGAATCATACAGCGGCGGGTTCATGGCCCCAAAGATCAAGCAGTCTGGCTATGACGCATTCATAATTGAAGGCGTTTCAAAGAGCCCCGTCTGGCTCTATGTGAACGAAGGCAAAGCCGAGCTTCGGAACGCATCGAAGTATTGGGGAAAGTCCACAGAAGAGACCGAGAATGGAATCAAGAAAGAGTTAGGTGACACTGACAAACGACAAACAAGCGTCGCCACGATCGGCCAGGCAGGCGAAAAGAAGGTCCGCTTCGCTGCAATCATGAATGACCTTCGCGAAGCAGCCGGTCGGTCGGGTATGGGCGCTGTAATGGGATCAAAGAAACTGAAGGCTTGGGGGTGCAAGGGCGCTCAGAAGATTCCCGTTCATGACGAGAAGAGATTGAAGGAGTACGTGAGGCAGTGTGTGACGGAAGTCAAGAAAGGCCCCTACATCCAACCCCTTCACGATTACGGAACAGTGGGAGATACGGATGACTTGAACGCCTCTGGAAGGCTTCCCACTAAGAACTTTTCGCGAGGAACATTTGATGGCGCAGATAAACTCACGGGCGAGACTATAGTGAGTAGCGGATTACTAGTCGGCAGGGACACATGTTGGGCCTGCTCGACAAACTGCAAACGAGTCGTTGACGCGAAGGAGCCATACCACCTTGACCGAGAGGTGGGTGGGCAAGAGTATGAGACCTCAACCGCGTTTGGATCCTACTGCATGAACAGTGATATGTATTCTGTTGCGAAGGCAAACCAACTCTGCAACCTCTACGGGATGGACACGATCTCCACCGGCGTCGTAGTCGGTTTCGCAATGGAAGCATACGAAAGAGGAATTATCACCAAAGAACAGACCGGCGGGCTTGAAATAAAATGGGGAAGCCCAGACGCCATCATCAAACTCGTCGAATTAATCGGAAACAGAGAGGGCATCGGAGACTTGCTCGGCGAAGGAGTTTGGAGGGCTGCTCAGAAGTTAGGGAAGGGAGCAGAGGAGTTCGCGATGCATGTGAAAGGTAGGGAGGTTCCAATGCACGAGCACCGGGGGAAAAGGAACGTTGGTCTCATGTATGCCATCGCAGACCGCGGAGCCTGCCACATGGAATGGGAACACGACGACTACTGGGAATCAGAAACCTACCTCAAACCTGAACTCGGCCTAGTCGCAGCTGAACTTCCAAACCGGACCCTACTCGATTATGGACCGAGCAAGACCAAGATTGCTAAGATTCAGGCGGATCTCTGGTCGATGTGTGACAGCCTAGTCGTATGCGTCTTCGACATATACCCCGGAGGAGGCATCGAACACTCAACCCTGCTAGGGATTTTAAATGCGGCAACAGGCTGGGACATGACTATGAATGAGTACATGCAGGCGGGCGAGAGGGCGATCAACCTAACCCGAGCATTCAACGCACGAGAGGGTCTAACGAGGAAGGACGACACACTACCAAAGAGGCTCATGGAACCACTCCCCGACGGAGCTTTCGCCGGCAAACCCTTCGGCCAAGACATACTCGACACAATGCTCGACAACTACTACGAACTCCGCGGGTGGGACAAGAACACAGGGGTACCAACCCGGGCTAAACTTGAAACGATCGGCCTCGAAGCTGTAGCGGATCAGCTCGAGAAAATGCGCCGACTGCCCGACTAATCCTATCGCAATGTACGCACATGCAGTCCTGGGCTCATGAATACAAAACCGGATTAGGACAGAGCGAAGTTCAACGCTTGAAACTGTACCACGGGTTCCGGGGCTCAATGGATGCGACAGAAGATTTTATTGCAACTTCAACGCAGCAACCATTGCAGATACATTTGAGTACTGTCAAGATAGAATTCGTCTACCTCGGCAAAGCGCGCGAAGTCGTAGGCACAAAGGAAGAAGAGTTTGTGTTACCAAAACCCGCGAAAATTGAGCAGGCACTTTCTCAGGCTTTCGCTGCCCACCCTAAGCTCTCCGAGTTAAAGGAGACTCTCAAACTACTCGTAAACGGCCGATGGGCACAGGAAAACGAGGAATTGAAAGATGGAGATCGAGTGACGCTTCTGCCACCGGTAGGCGGCGGCTAAGCGGCTTACATACCGACATCACACGTGCCTTGTAATTTTTTCCGCCTGTTTACGCGCAAAAGAGAGATCGCTACTTCATCCAGTGGCGATCTTTCCGACGGTCTTCAGGACTGAGAAGGCGGTCTTGTGTTTCGCCTCGGTTAGTTCGCTGATTCTTCGGAACTTCATAGCGTCCACGACAGAACCCTTCACGTTGTATTTCTTCATCACGTAGGCTTCATCCGGGTCAAGTTTCCCGGTTATGACATCGAAGAATGCATCTGACCGGCCGGAGAGTACGACGTCTGGGTTCTCGGCGTTTCCATTGTGGAAGCGCGCAGCGGCTTGAGAGATTTCGAGGTAGAACGCGTCTTCCCCGATTAAGTCGAATTGTATAACTGAAGTCCAATTCTCCAATATTGCCTTAGTCTCAGGTGTCGAGCCAATGAATCTTGCAAGTGCTTGAATTGCTCGACCACACTTTCCGGTCATTTACTACCCAATCGCCTTGGGCCTATACCGCGTAGATAAATGTTAAAGACAAAAGACAATCATCGTGAAGGGTCTGGGAGTCTACAATGGCCAACGGAGTGTCTCACGTCGAATTCAAGATAATCGGAAAACCTGTACCTCGCTTGGGCGCCGAGGAGATAGTCACAGGGAGCGCGATTTATGTTTATGATATGGAACTTCGACGAATGCTCCATGGCGCAGTCAAACGCAGCATCTTTCCGCACGCTGAAATCCTCTCCATAGACAAGGCGAGGGCTGAAGCTCTACCGGGAGTTCTCGCTGTAATCACTAGTCAAGAGATACCATCCGGGTTGAGAGGGCGTGGTCTCTACGATACACCCACCCTCGCTCAGGGCAGGGTCAGATATGTGGGTGAGCCGATCGCGGCGGTGGCCGCGGAAACCCCTGAGTTGGCGAGAGAAGCCGTTGACCTAATCGAAGTCAAATACAAAGAACTGGAGGCAATCTTTGATCCGGCCGAGGCTGTGAAACAAAATCCGCGTGTAATTATTCATCCCAACCTCTCTAGTTACAAACGCTTTAATTCGCAGATTTACCGGGCTGCACTCGACCCAACTAGGCCCAACGTGAGTAATCGGTTCAAAGTCAGACAGGGCGACGTTGGTCAGGGTTTCAAGGATGCTGATCTAATCGTAGAGAACACTTTTCGAACTCATCCCGTACAACACATGCACATTGAGCCCATCGCTACCCTCGCCTCAGTCGGTCCAGATGGGACATTAGTCGTATGGACAGCAGGTCAGAACGTCTACCGCACCCGGAAGGAACTCAGCGATGGCCTCGGAATTCCCCCATCCAAAATCAGAGTAATCATTCCTCCATACGTAGGTGGTGGGTTTGGCAACAAAGGCCAAACTCATTCGGAGCTGATCTGCGCGTGTTTAGCTATCAAGAGTCGTAGGCCCGTTAAAGTGACTTTCACTCGAGAAGAAATGTTCGAGGCCACCTCAATTAGACATCCCTCAATTATTAGGATCAAGGATGGCGTGAAGTCGAATGGACGTATTGTCGCGAGGGAGATAGAGGCCATTTACAACGGCGGCGCATACTCACTCGCGGGCAATGTGGCGGTCCGAGACTGCGTCTACGCATCTGTCTGCGTCTATGATGTTCCAAACTTCAAGTTAGACGTTTTCCGAGTCTATACGAACCAGGTTCAAGGCGGAGCGTTCAGAGGTTTCGGCACACCGCAAGCACATTTCGCTATCGAATCACAAATGGACATCATTGCCCACAAACTCAACATCGATCCGGTCGAGCTTCGGCTTATGAACATGCTGAAAACCGACGGCAAGAACGCCATCGGTGAAAGAATGCGGAAATTCACGCTACAGGAATGCATTGAAACGGCACAAATGGAAGCGAAGAAGATTCCAAATCCGAAACTCGAAAACAACTGGGTTTTCGGCCGCGGCATTGCTGTCGCTCAGGAAATGTGTGACATAAGTTTTCCGAGTATGGCCTACGCAAAATACAACGAAGACAATACGGTAGAGATCTCGACTGTTGTGGCGGATCCCGGAGAAGGCATCAGGACGGGGTTAGCTCAGATCGCCGCGGAAGAATTCAAGCTGCCCATAAAGAATATCATGATTCGGGAATCAGACTCTTCAACCGCCCCTGTCGGTCCAGGAGCAAGCGGCAGCAGGCAGACATCACAGCTCGGAAAGGCGGTTAGTCTCGCGTGCCGTGAAGTCAAGGCACAGATTCTCAACGTCGCGTCCCGCAGGCTGAACAATTCCCCAGATAATTTGGAATTAGCAGATGGAACGGTGCGAAGCAAAACGGGCCCTAGCAGAGAGGTCAGTGTACATGGCTTGTTCAGGCCTGGTCCCATGGGCGGTGGCTTTGTTGAAGGAATCGGAGAATTCGCATCAAGGGCTGTTTGGTATCCTGAAACCGGCGAGCTAGATCCTGAGACTGGACAGTGTGCTACTGATCGGGCGGTCGCTTACTACACACCGGCGGTACAGGTGGTAGATCTGGCTGTTAACATAGAAACCGGGCAGATCAAACTACTCAACATTATCGGTGTATTGGATGTGGGCCAAATCATCAACCCGATGAACGTCTCCGGCCAGAACGAAGGTGGCATTATCATGGGAGTCAGCACTACAATTCCGGAGGAACTTGTCATTCAAGATGGGGTGGTAATCAACGGCGATCTCAAAGATTACAAAATCTGGACCTCAATGGACTACGTGCCTATACGATCGAAAATACTTGAAACACACTTCGACGAGGGTCCATTTGGCGCGAAAGGATGTGGAGAAGCCTCAATCACACCAACAGCACCCGCAATAACGAACGCAATCTACAACGCAACCGGAATCAGATTCCGATCTCTCCCAGTCACTGGCGAGAGAATTCTAAAGGCACTCAAGAATAAGAAAGCCGAGAAAGAGATTCTGGTAGATTAAGTGTTTCCTCTAGGTTTGCATTTCAGCGGCTTCCATAATAGATTTGAAAATGCTGGTGTACCCAGTGCATCTGCACAGGTTTCCGGCTAATGCTTCCCGGATATCATCCTCCGATGGATGCGGATTTCGTTTGAGTAACGCCGTAGCGGACATGATCATACCCGGCGTGCAGTACCCGCACTGGAAACCCATGTTCTTCACGAAAGACTCCTGGACAGGAGAAAGATTCCCGCCCTCAGCCAGACCCTCAACCGTCGTAATCTCACGCCCTTCCGCGTGACGCGCTGGCATCATGCACGAATAGATCGGTCGGCCGTCCATCAATACCGTACAAGCTCCACAGCCACCAAAATCACATCCCCGCTTCGTCCCTTTCAACCCAAGATCTTCCCGAATCACGTCCGACAACAACGCATAAGGCCCCACCTTCACCTCGTGAACTCTACCATTGACTCGCAACGAAACCTGTTCTTTCATCAATTTGCCACAACCATCGCGCGCTCCATTGCCCGTTTGACGCATTCTCTGACTAGAACGAGCGCTATGTCTCGTTTGTATTCTGAGTCTCCATGAATTTGCGGTATCGCTTTGAACATCTTCAAAGCACTAACGGCTCTGGAAATTGACTTTTCATCAACTTTTTCTCCCTTCAGCCGGTCTTCGGAGGCAACCGCGCGCAAGGGGACTCTACCTACACCTCCAAGGAAGATTCGCGCATCCGAACAGGTTCCATTCGACGCGAACGCAAGACGACATGCGACGTTGACTAAGTTGAAGTCGTAAGCTGTTCGCCCGAACTTCAGGAAAGCTGAGCTGGAATGTTCGGGCTGCTTCGGGATAAACGCCTCAACCATAAACTCCCCTTCCTCAAGCGCGTTGAGGAAGAAATCCACCAAGAAATCGGCGAGAGCGATGGTTCTTTGCCCTTTCTTCCCCTGAACGATAATGGCAGCGTCAACGGCTAGGAGAGCTGGGGGCAAATCCAATAAGGGAAGGGATGTGCAGACTTCTCCTCCTACGGTTGCAACCGTTTGAACCTGCATCGGCCTAATTTCGTGAAGAGCCTCGGACAAGACCCGAAAAGAAGCATCGCCTACTAATGGCGGAGCCGCTATAAATTCGGCTAAAGTTGTTGCGGCTCCGGCGTGCAGGCCCTGTTCATCCCTTCGTACATATGTCAAAGGGACCCTCCGAAGGCTGATGAGTTGTTTGACCTCATCGGCCAAGCCTCTCTTTGCCAGCTCGTAGATCGCCGTTCCGCCTGCGATGATCCTCGCATGCTTACCGTACTGCAAGAGAAGCTCACACACCTCATCAAGAGTAGTGGGTTCAAAGAAGTCGGTAGGTTTGAAGACCATTCGTTCATCCCTTTGGAACGCACTTCTTTCAGTTTGTTGGCCATATTTTCACAGATTATTAAAGAAGTTCTTGAAGATCACTCAATTCTGATGACCAGCGATGGGGTCGGCTACCTTCCAAAACCAAACACTTGACTGGGCCAACACCACAGTAGAACAGGCGACCAAGTATGCTTGAAGATATGGTACTTAACCAAGTTGAGAAACTGAAACCAAATCTTCTCGACATCGTTCAGAAATTAGTTCGAATACCGAGTGAGAACCCACCGGGGAACGAACAAGATGTCGCCCAGTTTCTTTCGGACGTATTGTCTAAAATTGGGTTCAAGGTTGACATCTTTACAGTTGCGGACAAGCGGGTCAATGTAGCCGCTGCTCTTCGCGGCAAAGGTGGTGGCCCGTCGATTCTTTTCAACGGTCACACAGACGTGGTACCTGCGGGGCCCAGAGACCTTTGGACGAAGGAACCTTTCGGCGGCGAATTCGATGGTACGAGGATATGGGGGCGGGGCTCAGCCGACATGAAAGGAGCGCTCGGATCGATGGTCATCGCACTAAGAGCCCTCGCAGACGCCGGCGTGAATCTTAACGGAGATGTAGTCGTGCATGGCGTAGCTGACGAAGAAGCCAACTCGCTAGGAACAAAATACATGATCGAGAAGGAGTTGGTCAAGGCGGATTTGGCGATCGTGGGCGAAGGCTCAGTTGCCAATGGGTCAATTTACATTCGTCCAGCGGTCAGAGGCATCTGCTGGCTTACACTGAAGACAATGGGGCGGGCTGCACACGCAAGCAACCCAGCTCAAGGTGTAAACGCCATCCTGGGCATGAGCAAGCTCCTACTAGCACTCAAGGACCTACAGCTACAATTCACGCCCCACGCAATTTTGCCCTCACCAACAATTTCACCCGGCACCGTAATTCGTGGCGGGATCAAAACGAACATCATACCCCCGGAGTGCTATGCAGATGTGGACATCAGAATCGTTCCAGGAATGCAAGAGAGGGAAGTCCTCTCATCTGTTAAGAGCATAATCGATCAAATCGAGAAGGAAACTCCCGGTCTGAAAGCGACTATTACTAACGTAAACTGGGGGGCGCCCGCGGACATTCCTATCGATCACGAGCTCGTTCAGCTCGCGAAGCGAGCTACGAAGCAGGTTTCAGGGTATGAACCTAAGTTACGAGGAGGTTACGGAACGAACGACTCACGACTCTTAATTAACGACGCAAAGGTCCCGACATTGTGCGGTTTCGGCCCAGGCGACGACGCTCAGGGCAACGCTCACGGACCCGACGAAAACGTCTCGCTCTCCAGCCTGTTGGAGTTCGCCAAAATATACGCGCTCATGACCCTGTGGGTGTGTCAAACAAATCAGTAGCGAAGGGATTTGATGAAGGTCCTGTGAGTTTACATGCGACGAGTTGAACAGAGTAAGTAAGTGTTTACCGGCCGTAGACGATGGTTTTCGTTTCTTGGTATTGGCCCATGCCCTCGATTCCGTATTCGCGACCAATGCCGCTGTGTTTGAAACCGCCCATAGGTACTTCGATTTCCCAGCCCCCTGAACCGTACGCTGTGTTGACGAGGATCGTGCCCGCCTTGAGCTTCCTCGCTGCCCCCATTGCTTTCTGTACATCTCTCGTCCACAAATGAGCGCCTAGCCCATAGATCGAGTCATTGCCTAGGGTCACAGCCTCTTCCATGTCTTTCACTCGGAAGATGGGTATTGCTGGCCCAAACACTTCCTCTCTTACAACCTTCGAGCTCGGGTCAACATTCTCAAGGAGCGTGGGTAGGTAGAAGAAGCCTTTGTCGTACTCTGGGCCAGTTGGACGTTTGCCGCCTGTCAACACCTTTCCGCCTTTGCTGATTCCGTCATTGACTTGTTCCTCGAATCCTTCTCTTTGCGAAGCCGAGTGTATTGGTCCCATGTTGACTCCTTGGACTAGGCCGTTGCCGATCTTCATCGCCTTAACTTTCTCAACTAATCTCTTAACGAACTGGTCTGCGATTTTCTCGAAGATGTAGGCGCGTTTTATGCACATGCAGCCTTGGCCGCAGTTTCGGAATCGCCCGAAAAGTGTGTTGTCGACGGCTGCCTCTAGGTCGGCGTCGTCTGCTACAATAATTGGGTTGCTACCTCCCAGTTCAAGGGTGACTCGTTTGAGGTCGCGGGCTGCAACCTCCATTATGTGCTTCCCGGTCTCGGATTCACCAGTGAACGATATTTTTCTTACTTTGGGGTTTCTCAGAAGTTCCTCTCCAACTACGCCACCGGGGCCAGGAACCACGTTGAACACGCCTCTCGGGAGACCTGCCTCGAAAAGAATTTGGGCGCATCGGAGAGTGCTGAGTGGTGTTGTCGAGGCGGGTTTGATGATAATCGCGTCACCAGACTTGATTGAAGAGGCAACTTTGGAGCCCATTAGCATAACCGGGTTGTTCCATGGGACGATGCCTCCTACGATTCCTACGGGTTCTTTCGTAACTTCAGCCGAAACCTTGTCGGTTAATGTGAGGTAAGAACCAACGATCTTGGCTCCAGAATAGTATTCTAGAGTCTTGGCGAAGAACCTGATTTCACCCAACGATTCTGGGAGCGTTTTTCCTTGTTCTTTCGTCAGGAGTGTAGCGAGTTCCTGTTCGTTGGCTCTTATGAGGTGGGCCGCTTTGCTCAGAACAGTGGACGCTTGTGTGGGAACGACCTCAGACCATTTCTCAAGCGCATCCTCAGCGGCGTCAATAGCTTTCTTTGCGTCATCGACATTGCCCTTAGCAACGGTATCAACTAGTTCGGACGTCGCTGGGTTCCGAATTTCGTAGGTTGCTCCGCTTGCGGAGTCAACGTTTTCACCATTGATGAACAGTTTGTACAATTCGCTTCCTCGATCGTGAAGGCGATCAGACGGTACTTAAGGCTTAGTTGAACTTCTCATAAGAGGAAATTGAGTTATCGTACTCTACGTTTGATTCTTTAGGATCCTCAGCAGGTGCTCGTCGCGTTTCTTGACAATAGATGCGATGCTTTGAGGTGTCCAACTGTAGAAGCCTTCCGAACTCTTGATCCCAGTTCGACCGTTTGCAACCATATCTGTTAGTAATTTGGAGGGTTCTGGAGAGTTGTCGAGATCCTTGAACAACCGCTTTGAGACCATTAGAACCAGATCGACGCCTGACAGATCTGCCAACTCCAAGACTCCAACTACCGGCAATCTAGTTCCCAAAGCCTCTTTCACAACTGTGTCGATGTCCTCGGGGGATGCAACACCCTTCTCAACCAAAGACATTGCTTCTCTTAGCATGGCGTAAAGAATTCGGATGCCAATTTGTCCAGGAATGTCTCTCTTCACGACGACAGGTTTCTTGCCTACTTTCTTGAGAATGTCATAGGCCACTTTGACCGTCTCGTCTGTCGTGCTAGTTCCTTTAACGACCTCAACGGCGCGAAGAAGGTACGGCGGATTCCAGAAATGTATTCCAACGACCCTGCCAGGCCGGTTTGTAACTCCGGCGATGTCAACAATCGGCAAGCCTGAGGTGTTTGTCGCTAGAATAGCATTTTCGGGGCTGAACTTGCTCGCTTCCATGAAAATTTGTTTCTTTAGATCCATGTTCTCTGTGGCCGCTTCGATCATGAAGTCTGTATTCATCAAAGCCTCTTTCATATCGAGGGTTGTTTTCACCCTAGATAGTGTAGCATCAATTTCTTGTCTTTGAATGATACCGGCATCTGACAACGTCTGGAGGTTCTCTTTCATTCTGATGATGGCGTTCGACAAGAACTCTTGCTTAATGTCTTTGAGCATGACATTGTATCCGGCCTGCGCGAAAACTTGGGCAATTCCATGCCCCATGAGACCTGCGCCGATGATTGAGACTGTCCTAATATCTTCGACTTTCATGATGTTCACGACTAAGTGTCAAGAACGCACTCTGAACCGCTTACGACCTTGCCGATGCTAGTCTAGCTTGAATACGCCTTTATCGACGACTAATCTTCCGTCGACTTCGATTGTTGGGAATCGGATAGTGACATCTAGGTGTACTTTGCTGTGATTCTTTCCACCCGGGTACGGCCCCGCGTTCTCTCCGAGGGCTAAGTGCATTGTTCCTAAGGCTCCTTTCTCCGAAACCGTATTCCAGCGTTCTCTTCTACCTGTCCCAACGGCAAATTCGCATAGCACGTTAGCATTCTCGTCTGCGGACTTGATGATCGCCTCCCAGCGCTTCGCTTCGTCTCCGCCCTGATAATCGTAAGCTCTTCCGTTCTTGACCTTGTACTTGATAGGCTCTTTCAGGCCGTTGTTAGCCACCGCATTGGCGATGCCATCGGCTACAACAACTCCATTGCCTGAATCTTCAATGATTGAGTGCGCCACCTCTCCCCACAATGGTAAAGGAGACATCACGTCTCCTGGAGCTCGCTGAGGCACAATGACTAGGGCTGGGCGGTCCTTGATAGATAGCGTAACATCCGTCCCTTTGCCAGATGTGACGTGAATCTTGTCGGCTTTGGCGGTTATGGCTCCGAGCTTAGCTGTCCGTTCTTTTGTTTCAACCAGGTAATCATAGTCGATCCCCCAAGTGCCCATGTCCTCCTCGACCGACGCTATTCTTCCTTTGTTACGTTCTACAATTCGCGCGGCGTCCGTGTGTGCGAACCTATGTGCGAAGTCCATTTCGGTCTTGATGATGAAGACCTGCGTCTTCTCCATCATCGCAGAAATGTGCGATGGAGGTTCAGGAATCCCAGCCATCAACATTCCAGATTGAACGTACGCCGATGCATCGAGCATAACAACGTTCGCCCCGAATTGCCCGGCAACTGCAGCCAATGCTTTCGCCTCGGCCATATGATCCTGGTCGGTCAGGATGGCAACGTTCTCACCCTTCTTGACTGAGTAGCAATGTTCAATCGCGAGTTTCGCTTCCTTAATTGCAGCTTCAAATGAAACCATGAAAATCACCTAGTTTCGGTGGAAACTGTATATTTAAGGCCGCCGCACATAAGCCGCTTACAGAAACCATTGCGCCCTTTCTAAATTGTTGAGCACTTAACCTTCAACGATCTGTGATGAATGAAGAAACAAAAAAGTACATTCTCGAAAAGTTCGGACGCATGCACCCCGTATTTGAGCACATGGACAAGTATAGCCCAGAGATTGTTGAGGGTTTTATTAAGATTCGAAAAGCGACACTTCCACCCAAAGGCGTGGATGGCGCGATACCTGAGAAATATAAGGAGCTCATTATCACCGCGGTAGAAGTTGCAACCGGACGCGGCGAGAAAGGCAGAACCCATGCACGAAAGGCAGTGCGCCTTGGCGCGACTCCAAAGGATGTTCAAGAAGCCGTCTCGCTCTGCATCTGGCTCGCCGGTTGGGCTACTTGGGTCGACGGCGGAAGCGAGGCAGTCAAAGCTGCCGAAGACGAGGAAGAGAAGGTCAAGAAGGGCGAAGACTTTCACTGGACAGCAGACATCAAAGGCGAGAAGAGCATCAACAAATTCGGGTAAGATTACGTAGAGGATTGAGGCAGGACTATGCAAGTAAAGGTAGTTCGGTCCGAGCAGGGAATTCGAACAGCACTGCCCGGCGGTAGTTTGCTTATCGAATTACTCTCAAACAAGACGGTTGGCGCTAGAAAAATGATGTTAGGCTTCTCCACATTCAAGCCTGGTGCGAATACCGACAAGAAGATTCACACCGAGGAAGAATGTGCATTCATAATTTCCGGGAAAGGAAAAATCACTCTAAAGGACGGCGACGTTGAGTTCGTTCCGCATTCGGCGGTTTACATACCGCCTGGAATTGCCCATGGGGTGCGCAATGATGGGCCTGATGATGTGGTGATGGTTTACACGTTCTCATATCCTGAGTACCCTCCGACTGAGAACGCTGAGTAGTCCTCTGCTTTGTTCATTCGATCCTTCCCTTCTAGTCCGTCCCCTAAGTGGGGTCTTCGAGTCATAGATCTTGAAAGAAAGATCGTTGGTTCGCGGGTTCAATTAGCCCTGACTGCTATGGGTTTCTTTCCCTTTAGGTCCGCGAGTGTTCCTTCGAGTGCGGCGAGTGTTGTCATGATGTTAGTGAGCGTTGCATGGTATCCCATGTGGCCGATTCTTAACAGCTCTCCTTTTGTTTCCTTGTAGCCACCTCCGATCAATATCCCGTATTTCTGAACCATGTGATTGACAACCTCGGAATCAGTTGTGAACGAAGGTATCTTCATCGCAGTCACTGTGTTGGAAGCGTCTTCGCGTCGCTTGGCCCACAGGTTGAAGCCTATCTTTTCCGCTCCATCTCTGCATGCGTCTGCAACCATTCGATGCCGCTTGAAGGAGCTCTCTAATCCTTCCTCGAGGAGCTCGTCAGCGGCCTCGTTTAACGCATAGATGTCTGAGACCATTGGAGTAAACGGAAAGCGCTTTTCTTTCAGCCAGGTGTCACGGTAGTCCGTTATGCTCAGGTAGGAATTCTTTACCGGGCTCTTCTTGTGGTCAATTGCGTTCCATGCATCTTTGCTGATCGACAGCAATGTCAGCCCAGGTGGCGCTGAGAGCGCTTTCTGGGACGCGCCGCAACACAGGTCGATTCCCCATTGGTCCGGCTTCACGTCGTCTCCTGCAAGAGATGCAACTGAGTCCACAATTGTCAGAATCCCTTTCTTCTTTGCAATGGGACAAAGTTCCTTTATTGGGTTCAGAATCCCTGTCGGTGTCTCACAGTGCACGACAGTCATTGCTTTGATGTCTTTCTCAACATCGAGTTTCTCTTTGAGTATTTCAGGGTGGAATGCTTCATTGTTGGGGGAGGTCAAATAAACCGGCTTGCCACCCGCGTTTTCAACATAGATTCCGAACCATTTACCAAATGGCCCGTTATCCAGCACCATTACCTTGTCTCCGGGGTTGATAGTGTTTAGTACAGCTGCTTCCAGGCCGAGTACTCCTTCGCCTTGCATTATGACGACATCGTTCCTTGTTTGGTAGATCTTCTTCATTTTCTCAGTCGTTTCGGCAAATAGGTCCACGAATCCCTTGTAGTAGTGGTAGACCTCTGGTCTGGCTAACGCGGATAGAACCCGAGGAGATATTTCCACAGGGCCGGGTGTCATGAGAAGTCGAATAGGCTCTCTGGCTTTGTTCCACAATACCGTTACACCTAAAGTGTTTAGTGTGATTTCCTCGGCTGCCTATTAATTGATCGTCCTAATTCTATGGGCTAACTATTGCAGCAAGTACATACCCGACAGAAATTGGGGCAAACACTTTTCTCGAAACTGGGGAGCTCAGTCAATGCTGAGCAAGTATAGCCCTTGAGAGGTGCTTCATCAGAGAGGGTTACAAGGAGAGACGACACGATTCCCGAGTGTTTCCTAAAGCCAACGCCCGATGAAATTCCTAAGAGCCAGACCTGCGACGTGAACAAGAGGACACGTACTGCCAGATGAGAGGATGGGACGACAAGGTGCCCCAATCGAAGAAAACTAAGGCATTGGATTTGGCTTCGTCCGTGTATCCGTACGCAATACAGCGCTGTCTGAGACGGATTCGCATGCCGCGCTAACTGATGTTCTCAACCGAACGATGGAATCACGTCTTTGGCGAAAGTATCCATTGCCTTGTGGAACTCTGAAACAGTCGCGTACATGAATTTTAGCTCGACATAATCAAGTCCTGCGTTAGCGTAGGCTTCCATTCTCTTTGCGATAGTCTTCGATGTTCCGACAAGGCTTCGTTTCATTCCTTCTTCAACGGATACGAAGTTCTTCGTTAGGGTTGCTGCGTAAGTGTCCCTTGCCGCATCGTCAGATGGTCCTAGGCCTGTGAACATCTCCAAACCTATGATGAATTTCTCGTCGCCCCTCCCAGATTTCTTAGTACCTTCGTGCAGTTGCTTAGCGCCTTGCTCCAATTCATCCTCTGTTAGGTAGGCAGGGATCCATCCATTTCCGAGACCAACCACTCGTTTCAGAGCTATGTCGCTCAGTCCTCTTTCGCCGCCGCCAATTAGAATAGGCGGGTGAGGTTTCTGAAGTGGTTTAGGAAACATTTGGACGTCGTTGAACGAGACGAATTTCCCATCATACGTTGGAAGTGGTTCGGTCCAAAGTTTTTTCACGGCACGTATGTAGTCGTCGGTAATCTTGCCTCTCTTGTGGTAGTCGACGCCAACTGTCTCGAATTCCTTCTCTGTGATTTTCGGTGCTCCTGGGGCGACGCCCACGAGTAACCTTCCTCCTGAGAGAACATCAAGGACTGAGGTTTGTTTTGCGAAGACAACGGGATTTCGGAGTGGCAATATGACTACTGCAACGCCCAACTTAACTGAGTTAGTTCTTCCCGCGATAGTTGCTAATGTGGTGAGACACTCGTAGAAGTTCGGAAGTTGAGCTGACTTTAGGGCTTCGGCTGATCCCGATGAGAGGTGGTCTCTGTGTTGCTCCGTGCCCCAAGTTATGTGGTCGTGCACCCAAACTGAGTTGAATCCCAGCTTCTCAGCAACTTCCGCGCTCTTCAAAATTGAATCGGCGGCTGCAAGAGGACCTGAGTTCGGTAGACGTACGCCAAACTCGACCATTCATCTATGCCTCTACTTGCGAAGTTCTCTCCTTAAGGTGCTTAAGCAATCTTTCCGGGGTTGCTGGGAGTTCCTTCAGCCTAATTCCCGTAGCGTTATAGATCGCGTTTCCAACAGCGGTCGGTGTTGATACCAATGTCATCTCACCAATTCCTTTCGCTCCGAACGGGCCTTCATCATGCGTGGCCTCCACAATGATCGATGTGATTTCTGGCGCATCGACGGCGGTTGGGATGCGGTAGTCTCTGAAGTTGGGATTCATCATCTTTCCCTTATCATCGTACAATACTTCTTCGAAAATCCCAGTTCCGAGACCTTGAACTACGCCCCCCTCAATTTGTCCCTCAACGGCCATTGGATTGAGAGCTTTGCCAACATCGTGGGCGGCTGCAACTTTGTGAACCTTAATCTTGCCTGTTTCAGGGTCAACTTCTAAGTCGACAGCTTGTGCCCCGTACATGTAGAATATGCTGCGGGCCGAGAACATTGTACCCTGTATCTCTGGGTAGTATGTTCCCCTTCCGAGGACTGTGAGTCCTGATCTCCATTTCCCTCGAATCGTTTCGGCTATTGTCATTTTCTTGTCGCTTCCGCGCACATGGATTTCTCCGTTTGAGATCTGTAGGTCTTCTGGGTCTGCGTTGAGTGCTGTTCCTGCAATGGCAAGGATTTGGGACTTTGCGTCTTTGGCAGCATTTCTCACAGCGTTGCCCATGTGGAACGTTGAACGGCTGGCCGTGCAGGACGCGTCCCATGGAGTGTAGTCGGTGTCTGGCGATGTGACGATCACACGATCCAACGGAATCCCAAGTTCCTCGCACGTGATTTGGGCAAGTATGGTTTTGATGCCCTGCCCGACTTCGACGGAGCTGGTGATCACCGAGGCGCTACCGTCTTGCTCGACTTTGACGAAGGCCGATGACCCAGACGGAGTCTTGGTCGCTTTGTACTCGCAAGCTATTCCAACTCCGCGGTTAGGTGGCCGGGGTTTGTTCCATTCGATTGCTTCAGCCGTCCTGCGGATGCACTCTTTGAGGCCTACGCTCGTGAGTATGTCTCCCCGCGTAGGATTGATTGAGCCTTCTTCCAGGGCATTCTTTAACCGCATCTCGATTTGATTAATTCCTAGCTTGTCGGCAATCATATCGATCATTGATTCGTGTGCCCAACTCGACTGCGGCAAGCCGTAACCCCGAAGAGCTCCGGCGACTGGGTTGTTAGTGTAGACAGTGTATCCTTCGACCAACGTGTTGGGCACCTTATACGGTCCAACGCCGGACTCACACCCATGCAACGTAACGGTGGGCCCTTTCTCCGCGTAGGCACCGGTATCATAGTACATCTTCGCGTGCGTTGCAACAATAGTTCCATCTTTCTTGACGCCCGTTTTGACGGTCGCGACGCAAGCGTGTTTCATCAGTGAGGCCATGAAGACCTCATCTCGGTCAAGCACGATCTTTACTGGGCGGCCGTTTGTGTGCATTGCGAGAGCTATACAGACTGTTTCAACTTTCAGACCTCCCTTCCCGCCGAACCCTCCGCCCATGAAGGGCGGACAGATCACTCTCAAGTTCTCGAATGGTATGCCCATGGCGTCAGCTATGTCTTTGCGCAAGCGGTGCGGGGCGTCATTGGCAACCCACACAGTGATCTTACCGTTGACATTAACCTGAGCCACCGCACCGAATGGTTCTATCTGACAATGGTGACCGGTGGGGAATCGAAAAGTATCTTCGAAAACGTAGTCCGATTCGCGGAAGCCTTTCTCAATGTCTCCTTGTTTGAATTCGAACTTCGAACAGATGTTTGTGTGCGGAACGACAGTTACTACTGGCATATGGGCGTAAGTGTGCATTTCCTCGTGAATCAACGGTGCATTCGGCTTCACGGCTTCCATTACGTCCAAAATTGCTGTGAGAGGCTCGTACTCGACTTCGATGAGCCATACAGCATGTTCCGCTATTTCCTTCGTGTCAGCTGCGACAGCGGCCACGACTTCACCGACGCAACGAACCTTGTCTACCGCTAGGAATGGCTGGTCCCTGATTGCTTCGCCGCCCCTGAATGGTGCATCCTTGCCCGTAACTACGGCTCTGACTCCGGGAAGCGACTTAGCCTTCGAAGTGTCTATCCTCTTGATTTTCGCGTGGGCTTGCGGGCTTCGCAGAATCTTTCCATAAAGCACATCGCTGAATCGGAGATCGTCGATATACATTGCCTTGCCAGTTACCTTCTCGAAGGCATCGATTCGTGGAACAGACTTCCCGATTGTATGATATTTTTCCTTCTCACCTGTCGCGGTCAATGTTTCAACCTTCTAACTTCTTCCGCACCCGTCAGTATTGCGTTCACGATCTTAGTGTAACCTGTGCACCTGCATAGGTTGCCAGAAATTGCATCCCTCACTTCTTCCTCTGTAGGCTCGGGGTTCGTATCAAGGAAAGCTTTGGCTGTCATGATGATTCCGGGCGTGCAAAAACCACACTGTACTGCCCCCTTCTCGATGAAGGCCTTTTGCAGTGGGTGAAGATCTCCAGCGCTCCTTCCCAGTCCTTCGATTGTTATAATTTGTGACCCGTCAAGCTCAGTAGCCAGTACAAGACATGAGTTTACGGCTTTCCCGTTCATGATCACAGTGCATGCGCCGCATTCACCGCTATCACAACCACGCTTTGTGCCTGTGAGAAAGAGGTCCTCACGAAGCACGTCCAGCAGACTCTTAATTGGACTAGCGTCAAGTTCTCTCTGCTCGCCGTTGACTTGGAATTTCACATGCTTCAAGAACAATCACCTTGATGAGATGCTTCCCATGGCTTTTCCAAACAGGCGCCTCACAAGAACGTCGACGATTTGTCGTCTGTAATTCGCCGACCCCCTCACATCAGATATGGGAACGCACTCATGCGCCGCGATTTCCGCCACTCTGCGCACAGCCGCATCGTCGATGGGTTTGCCGCGAATCTCTGCCTCTGCCTTCTTGGCCCGCATTGGAATTGGGGCAACTGCGCCCAAGACTATTCTCGCGTCCTCGCACAGCTTCCCTTTCATTGTAACTAGGAGGGCAGCGTTGACCGTTGCTATATCCATGCACTGTCGAGGGCCGTGTTTTAGAAATGCACTGAACGAGTCTTTGGGAGGAGTTGGAATGCGTATTTCCGTGATAATCTCGGTTTTCGAGAGAAGGGTCTTTCCCGGGCCGGTGAAGAAATCTTCAAGCTTAACCGACCTCTTTCCCTTTGGTCCAGATATCTTCGCGATTGCCCCGAGCGCGATCAACGGCGGAGCCATATCTGCTGATGGCGATGAGTTGCAGAGGTTTCCTCCTACGGTCGCCCGATTCCGAACCGGTAGTGAACCTAACTGGTGTGCTGCCTCAGCAACCATAGGGAACGCGTTACGAACAATGGCGGAGGTTTCCACCGAGCCGATCGTCGCGAGCGCGCCGATGCTGAGCCCACCTCGTGTGCTTGGACCTATCCTATCAAGGCCGGATATTCGCTTGATATTCACAATGTGAGATGGAGCAATCTTTCCTTCCCTCATGGAAACGATTACGTCAGTTCCTCCAGCGAGAATTCTAGCGCCCTGATCTCTGGTCAGAATCGTAAATGCTTCTTTCAGCGTGGGGGGCTCTGAGTACTGCAATTCGAGAGGCCTACGGATTGCCATAGTCTTCACCGTAAGGACGAGACTGGCCTTATAGCTTATCATGATTCTACTGAGACAATATATGCGGGCATATAGTCTAAATGCGCAAACTCGTCAGCATTTGCTATAGTGACATCAATTCTCTTTCCAAGAATTTGAGTAAAGTCAGAGACCTTGTAACTGCTGAGGATGTGTTAACGATCCAGCAACTTCCGACGGTAACCCTGATGGTCAAAGGAGAAAGTAACAACTCCATCTCTGGAGAGACCTACGATGTACATCCACCTGTTCTCTCAAAGTTCGGGTTGTCACACTCGTATGCGCTGGTCCTCGGTTATGGAAGGGAATAATGCGAATTGGTTTCCCATCGCCGCGGGTCTTGCCGGAAATAGGAATGTGAACTCTGACAACAGAACGCTGGTTTACTTGGTTAGTGCCTTCCTCTGTCCTACATGAACCGGAGACAACGGGTTGAGTTATGTTTGATGCGTATGGCATAGGTTATATAGCGTTGTTTTCCCTGATTATGCGTCGCCTTTGACAGATTACAAAGGGTATGTGGGCAAGCTTCTCCGGGTTGATCTTACAACCGGCAAGACCTCAGAGAAGGTAATTGACAATGATTTTGCCGACGAATGGATGGGCGGTAGAGGTTTCATTGCAAAGATTCTGTACGATGAACTCCCGCCGCATGCTGATCCACTGGGGCCTGACAACCGACTAATCTTCATGACCGGCCCTCTCGCCGGAACCAATGTCCCTCTCACCGGAAAATATACGGTCGGAATGAAGTCCCCATCGACCGGGACAATCTCGGTTGGTTTCTGTGGCGGACACCTTGGCCCCAATATCAAATTCGCGGGTTACGACGGCGTGATACTCCAAGGAAAGTCCGAGAAGAAAGTCTACGTCTATCTCCATGATGGCCAAGTGGAAATCAAGGACGCGTCGCACCTTTGGGGCAAGACCACTCACGATACCGAAGCGGCAGTGATGACCGAACTCGGTTCAAAACCCACGATTCGGGTAGCTTCAATTGGGCCTGCAGGCGAGCACCTGGTCAAGATCGCCGCAATAATGAGCGACAAACACGCTGCTGCGGCTAGATGCGGCCCGGGAGCCGTTATGGGGTCTAAAAACCTGAAGGCGTTTGCAGTCCAGGGTTCGGGCAAGGCGGAGACGTTTCTGGGCAGAGATGCATGGCGAGAGACACTGCTTTGGATAGGAAAGATTGTGGATAACAATGAGGTTGTGAAAGCGTTTAGGGAAGATGGGACTACTGGCTCGGTCTCCTTCGTCAACGAGATGGGCCTTATGCCCACCAGAAACTTCCAGAGCGGATATTTCGATTTAGTTGACAAGATCGACGCGACCTACATAAAATCTCGATACCCGAACCGAGGATTCGTTCACTGCTGGGGATGCAGAGTTCTCTGCTCAAAATGGATCGACATAAAAGAGGGCCCACACGCCGGCATCAGAACCGACAGGCCAGAGCATGAGAACATTTTCGCGCTTGGAGCAAACTGCGGAATCCCCTCATTTGAAACCATAGCGCACGCCAACCTCCTATGCGACCAATACGGAATGGACACCATTTCAACCGGCGTCGTCACGTCATTCGCCATGGAATGCTACGAAAGGGGCATCATAACCGACCAACAAACTCAGGGTATGAAATTGAACTTTGGAAATGACGATGCTCTGCTATGGCTCGTTGAGAAAATCGCACGGAGAGAAGGAATAGGAAACACTCTTGCCGACGGAGTAAAAGTTGCCGCAGAAAACCTGGGCAGCGATGCCTGGAAGTTCGCAATGCATGTCAAGGGCCTCGAGATGCCGGGCTACGACCCTAGAGGTGCAAAAGGAATCGGATTGAACTATGCAACCGCATCTCGCGGCGCCGATCATAACGACGGCTGGACCATAGCCGTCGAACTTTTCGGCATGCCAGAGAAGGTCGATCGATTCTCCGAGGACCGAAGCAAAGTAAAATGGGTAATAGATTTCCAGGATTCAACTGCCGCACCTATCGACTCGGCTGTATTCTGCGATTTCTGTCTCGACTTCGGTTTCAGTTCTGAAGTAATTGAACGGTTGATTCGCGATGCCACGGGCATGAAGCAGAGCTACGCGGAGATGGTTAAGGTGGGTGAGAGAATCGTAAACCTTGAGAGGCTGTTCAATCTCAGGGAAGGTTACATGAGAAAGGACGACACCATACCGGACAGGTTCCTAGAGCCGATGCCAGAAGGAACAGCGAAAGGACAAACGTGCAATGTGAGCAAAATGCTGGACACTTACTACGAAATGAGAGGATGGGACGAGCAGGGAATCCCAACCAAAGAAAAACTCATCCACCTTGGCCTTCACTAGTCAGCGAATCGTGGGTTGCTTTGAAAGATCCTCGTGTTTGAAAAATGAATTGCGCCTGACAAGCGCTCGGAACCTATGAGTGGGCGGTTCAGCAGCCTCTATCGTGATTACTTTACCTGTGGCGCACGATGGATGGTGGAGGGTCAGGACCATGCAGATCACGGCCCTGAGACGAGGCTAGGGAATCTCGGTTGTCGTCTACGGGGCGAGAGAAGCGGATTGTCGAAGCAGGTTAGTCGGGTGGGAGGCGTGCGAATGCCTTTGAAATGTCGATGCCTTGTGATTTCCTATAGGCTGCCGCAATGAAGTACCAGATGATGGTTCCTCCGAACAGGAGCACTAAGAACCCTGCTTGGTAGCCGGTCGGTGTATAGAAGACGCTCGTCGTGACTGAGTTTACAATGTAATAGGCGAAGGTCAGGAATGAAATTGTACCGAGGATGGAGATGACGGGTACGCCGCCCAACTTGTATCTGACTGGGGATTGTTCGAACAGGTCTTTTCGGGTGAACGGAATCGCTACGGCTGCGATACTCACGATTCCCCATGAAACGAACTTGATTAGAAGACTGTTCAGAATCACAGAGGTAAACCCGCTACCGTAGATGTATAGAGTCCATCCGAGGTATGAAATGAGGAGTGTTATCGTTATCGCGACTCCAGGTGAATGATATTTTTCGTTGACGCTAGCTAGTTTGGATGGGAGGATTCTGTCGAAAGCCCATGCAAACATTGGTCTACTTACGAACGCGAAGCCTAGGAAGCCAAAGCCTACATTTGACACGAGCAGTATGATCGCCAAGATAACGTTTAACGCCAAGTTTGGAGCGACGTCGGCCAAGAGTGAGCTGACTACTGGCGCATATCCGCCGTTCGCAATAGTGTAAGCCTCCACGAAGCCAATTCCCATGACTTGGTCGGTTAGCTAAGGCAGAGAGATTGTGAAATTCGAGTTTCAAGCGCCCCTCAAGCCGCCTGAAGCATTCGATCAAGTTGTGATTGAGGGATCGCCTCTGGTTGATTTGATCATTAAGGGAGGAATTTATGGAGACCTAGCCACGAGCAGTAGTAGTAAACATGGTTCCAAGAGTTGCTGCAGTGAACTCGGGTCTCGTTACGATGGCGGATCTTCCAATTCCATCAGCAGTTGAAGCGGTTCACTAAATACAACACACGACCCTTCATTTCATGTTGCAGTGCTAATAGCAGGTGATGGATTCCGCGTGCATCCACGCACGCGGCTGACTGAATGTATTGCTCACATAGTCGCTATTGTGGTGGAATCTCCTTGAAGGTCAGTGACAAATCGATTCCCTGGCTTCTTCTTATGACCCACGCTATGCAATAAACGACGCCGCACAGCACGAATATTCCAATCACAAACTCTATCGATATCTGGGTTGAAATCGATAGGAATCCGAGAGGAGGACCGAGGCCATATATCCATGCGATAAAAACATTGACAATTAGCGCCAATATTCCCAAGATGGACAGCAACGGGAACCCCAGGATCTTGTACTTGCCTGCTGGCGAAGCCTCGAAAATCTCTTTCTTTCGGAAAGGAAACACAATCGCAGTTACGCTGATCATAATGTAAGCGATTTGTGTGGCCAACCCAGCAGTCGAGAAGTAGCTCGTGAAGCTAGAGTCGTATATGATCACATAGAGAAAAGCTTCACAGCCTAGGACCGAGATTATTAATGTAACCAACGGAGAGTGAGTACGCTTAGTCACGTAAGAGAGTTTCTCGGGTAAGACTCTGTCAATGGACGCCGCAAACAAGATTCTTGTTGAAGCAAAATAGATTATCAATATTACTTGAAATGTGCCAAACATCAGCCCCACGAGTATTATAGCCCAAATTATCGGGTTTGTGCTTATCAAAGCAGCCAGAATCGGAAAGTAGGGTGTAAAAAGATTCGAAATCGGGTTTGTGGACGGATCGAAATTGGCGTACAGTGTGAAGAATGCATTGAGGAATTTGATGCCTATGGTGTTTTCAAGGGTATACCAAATAGCGAGAAGGAATATTGCGAAGCAAATGGTCGACCCGGCTTGTGTCCAAGATTGCATCTTGAAGCTCCCCGCACTCTTGATCTCCGAAAGGTTGTATATGCTCCAAAACCCATATCCAAGTGAGAGCCAAACAATCCCGCAGAGGAGCAGGGTATTCCAGAGGCTGAAGCTCACGTTCCCCAAGTTCGCCGTATTGATTATGTACTGGTAATACCCTCCTGCGGCGGCTACTTGGCTTGAACTAACTTGCGTTTGATTTCCTGCTGCGATTAATGGTGTAACAAACTCGTTGAGCCTCACGACGAATTGAGCGTGGCTTGTTGTAGCAAACATCAGAACAATCGTCAAAGCGGAAATCGTCGAACATGCGAATAAGACGTATTGCAGCCTCACGTAGAACTTCATTCCAAGCGCAGCTACGATGAAACCAAGAAGTATTATGATAGTGGTCACTGCGAAAACCGCTGTATTGTCTATTTGACCATAGCCTGCCGCTAAGGTCGCAGCAATGCTAGCGAAATACGGGTTGTTCAATCCAAGGAGCGCGAAGAATGGTTGGAGACCGAAAATCGTAGTCACGACGCCAGAGAAACCTGCAAAATACCACTGCCAAATGGTCCAAGCTGAAAGAGTTGAAGCAAATCCAATAGAAGGGTGCAGAACCCTGCTTTGCCAAACATAGTCGCCGCCAGACCTGGGCATCGCCGAGGAAAGCATCGACGTACACGCGTAGAAGGGAATCGCGAACACTGTCATGAGGATAATTGCCAGTCCGACATTTGCACCTAAGAAAACAGAGCTATAAGAATAGGAAAACAACGTGGCCCAAGTAAACGTGAAAAAGCCGATAGCCATGAAGTTGTAGATGAATGCTTGATGAGGTGCTATATCCCGGACCAGGCCCGATGTCCTTCTGCTGAAGAGCTGGCCTTTCTCGCTCATATTTTGGGCATGAGCGGGCTGGAGATATAAGACTGCTGGTGGCGTTCAAACAGTCACAGCAAATCCCATGCTTCAAACCCCTCGAAGAGCATTGCTCAGATTCTAGGAACCGAGTATCTTTAGTCCAAGCTTGGTGCTCATAGAGATGAACGCCGACAATGAGTTAGGCCATTCCTGCACGACGACTTCCTCGTCTTAGCCGCCGACGAACTGGTATGACTTGAATCCAGAGTCACCGATGTTGACGAGCACAGCCCTTAGGATACCTTCACCGTACTCACTTCCCGGATTGAGGCAAAAGGTTCTGCCAATCTTAGCAACGTTTCTCGATTCATGGATATGCCCATGCAATCCAACCATCGGTTGGTATTTTTCAATAGCTGCTCGAACCGAAGGTGAGCCTGCGCCAGAGAGAACGATTCCTCCCGCGTCGACCAGTGGCTTGGGAGGAAACACCGAAGTGTCTAGTTTCGGGCAAGTGTCAAGCCCAGAATCTACTGGGGGGCAGTGAAAATTGAATATAGCATTAGGTGGGTCTTTAAGTTCACCAATCTTCTTTTCTAATCGTCTAGCTATTTCCTCCTCTTCTAAGTCACGCGGGCAATGCCAGGGGGTGATGTTACTGAAACCCGCAGAGATCATTTCATGTTTCGAGCCAATCATTACGACCTTGTCCTCAGGTAGTACGACCTTAGTTCCAGTGGATAGAACTTCGTCCACTTCGAGCTCATCATCGTTTCCGGTATTGACGTAGACGGGTGAAGTTGCGTTCTCTTCTGCGTACTCAACCCATTCTTTGACTCTTTCCAGAATTAGTTGGCTAAACAATTGATCAGCCTTCTTTTTGTCAGACGAAAGCTCCTCAATTTCAGCTTCGGAACCAACGTAAAGGTAGCAGCCTGTTCGTCGCACAATTTCATCGAAATGAGCAAGTTCTTCTTTATTCCCTATGAAGTGTTTCTGCTGTTGAAAGTCAGAACTGTATGTGCCATCAGGGTTCTGTTGGACGGTTACTACGTTCTTGCCGGTGAGATCTCCGCCGAAAATCAGCACGTCCGCTTTGTAGAACTTGGCTCCTCTAATGAACTTCTTCCAGACAGGATCGCTGCCATGCATATCAGATGCAAAAAGTATTCTCGTGAGACCCAAGATAAAAATCAGTTTCATGAAGCGAGGGCAACCAAATAAAAACCAATCGATAAATTCGGACGTGAAAATTACTATTTAAAGTGGTCAGCCGTCCTGTTTCCCGTTTTCCTCCTTGCTTTCTCGGGCGTTACATAGTTCCAAGCAATACCTCAATCGAGTTCATCTTTGCCATCTCCGTCTTCTCTGAAGCTCAGGGGTTTCGAGTACGGCGAATTACTCGAAGTCGTAACAGCCATTTTAATATCCCCTGATCAGCCTGAGTGAATACTTATCACGGTTTTATCGCCATGCTGTACGGAGGTGTGTGGGATGATTTTACTTCTGAAAATCGCGCATTCAAGTCGTCTCATGGAAATCCGCAAAAAACAATAGATAAGCGGAACGTGGAACGAACACGAGCAAGTGTTCTATGACGAAGTACAAGGGCTATAAAGGCAAGATTTTACGAGTTGACCTTGGAAGCGGCCGTATCTCGGAGACCGAGCTTGCTGACGATTTTGCGGAGAAGTGGATTGGAGGCCGTGGTTTTATTGCGAAGATTCTGTACGACGAACTAGACCCTGGAATAGACCCGCTTGGCCCCCAGAACAAGCTAATTTTCATGACCGGCCCCCTAGCCGGCACCAACATACCTCTCACAGGCAAATACACAGTTGGAATGAAATCTCCCCTGACCAAAACCATCTCAGTCAGTTATTGCGGCGGCCATTTTGGCCCTAACATGAAATTCGCAGGCTACGATGGGGTCATATTTGAAGGCAAGTCGGAAAGGAAAGTTTACGCGTATCTTCACGATGGAAAGATGGAGCTGAAGGACGCGACACATCTCTGGGGAAAGACGACCCACGAAACTGAAGACACGATAACGAAGGAGCTGGGCGCGAAACCCACATTGAAGGTCGCATCAATCGGCATTGCTGGAGAGAACATGGTCAGAATCGCATCTGTAATGAGCGACAAACACGCGGCAGCGGCTAGATGCGGCCCGGGAGCCGTTATGGGCTCAAAGAACCTCAAGGCCTTCGCTGTCTACGGCACTGGAAGAGCAGAGACGTTTGTCGACCGGAGCAAGTGGCGAGAGACATTAACATGGATCGGGAAAATTGTAGACAGCAACGACGTTGTGAAAGCGTTCAATGCAGACGGAACGACAGGTTCCGTCACCTTCGTGAACGAACTCGGACTAATGCCAACGAGGAATTATCAGGCAGGTTACTTCGAGGGCGCAGACACGATAGGCGCAGATTACATCAAGAAGCACTGGCCCAACAAGGGTTTTGTCCATTGCTGGGGATGCCGCGTCCTTTGCTCAAAATGGATTAACGTCACAGAAGGCGAACACGCCGGCATCAAAACCGATAGACCGGAACATGAGAACATATTCGCCTTAGGGTCAAACTGCGGAATCTCATCATTTGAGACAATCGCCCACGCTAACCTCCTCTGTGACCAATATGGAATGGACACAATATCCGCTGGCGTCGTAGCCTCGTTCGCAATGGAATGTTTCGAAAGGGGTATCATCAAAGAAAAGGACACGGACGGAGTGAATCTGAAGTTTGGCAGCGAGGAAGGGCTCATCTGGTTGATGGATAAAGTAGCACACAGGGAAGGAATAGGTAACGTGCTCGCTGATGGCGTAAGAATGGCTGCCGACAAGTTTGGCGGAGACGCCTACAAATACGCAATGCACGTGAAGGGCCTTGAAATGCCCGGTTATGATCCACGCGGAGCCAAGGGCATCGGACTTAACTACGCCACAGCCTCTCGCGGTGCAGACCACAACGACGGCTGGACCATAGCGGTTGAACTCTTCGGAATGCCTGAGAAAGTTGACAGGTTCGCGGAAGACGAGAACAAGGCGAAATGGGTAATGGATTTCCAGGATTCAACGGCGGCACCCATCGATTCCGCGGTATTCTGCAATTTCTGCCTCGACTTCGGATTTAGCCCCGAAGTCATCGAACGTCTGATGCATGAAGCTACCGGTATGAACCTCAAGTACGCAGAGATGGTCAAGGTCGGAGAGAGAATAACCAACATTGAAAGGCTCTTCAACCTTCGAGAAGGATACACCCGCAAAGAAGACGACCTACCCGAACGATTCCTGGAACCATTACATGAAGGCCAATCGAAAGGCCAAACCTTTGACGCTGCCAGAATGCTAGACAACTACTACAAACTTCGCGGATGGGACGACCAGGGCGTTCCGACTAAAGAGAAATTGAGGTCACTATCACTCGCCTGACGGGCCAACACCAACTAATCGAAATGAGCCCACGTGTAACTCCACTCTGGGAATTTGGCGAAAAAGATAAGCATGAACGAGGGAACCAGTTTTCGGAGACAAATCAATGTCTAACATGAATGCCGCAGTTTTCCGAGGAGTGAACAACCTAGTTGTCGAAGACAGGCCGATTCCGAAGATCGACAGACCCGACGACGTTATTCTGGAAATCTACGGATGTGGGATATGCGGCACAGACCCTAAGATCATCGCTGGCGAACATCCAGTCAAGAATGGTATAGTTTTGGGACATGAGTACGCGGGTACGGTTGCGAAAATTGGCGACAAAGTGAAGAACGTCAAGGTTGGCGACCGTGTGGCAGTTGACGTTGATGTGAAGTGCGGATCATGCTACTACTGCCGCACTGGACGAGATAACCTCTGTCAAAACATTATCACGTTAGGTGAACATGAAGATGGAGGATATGCGAAATATAACCGATCACCGGCGAGTTCTCTGTATAAGATTCCTGACGAAATGACACTTGACGCAGCCATCCTAGCAGGCCCCATATCCTGTGTTGTCAACACAGTCCAACGAGCCAACGTTCGACCTGGCCAGTCCGTCGGAATAATCGGGGCAGGGCCAATGGGCCTTCACTACCTGCAATTGCTCAAGAGCAGCCAAGCGGGCAGCCTTGTTGTGTACGAAACTAAGGAAGAGAGAATTGCCAACGCTAAGAAGTTTGGCGCAAAGCGGATTATCAACCCCTCGAATGAGGATGCGGTCAAAGCTACTAAAGATCTGACAGAAGGACGCGGCCTAGATGTAATTATCGAAGCTGCGGGAGCACCCTCCGCCACAAAGCTCGCACTTGCAATGATAGGTAGAGGCGGAAGAATCGTGCAATTCGGAATAAACCCTCAGGGAGCTGAGGTCTCTATCCAGCCATTCGACTTCACATTCAGACAAATTGAGTACATTGGAAGCTTCATCTCAAACTACAGCTTCGCTGCGGCACTCGATCTCTTAAGCGCCGGCAAATTTGAGGTTGACAAGTTTATCACACATAGACTCAAGGTCTCCGACGTCAACCAAGGCATGGATCTGATGCGCAAAGGCGAGTGCATCAAAGTCATGATAGTGCCAGACTAAAGCAAGTACTGAGTCAGAAGGATAGCCCCAGTTTCTCTACGGCAGGGTATCGACCTATCGCTGAGTTTCGTTGAAATGCCACCAGTCTAGACGGAGAACTACCCAAAACGCCCGACGACGAACGCTGTTCGCACCATGTAGAAAAAGCCGAATTTGACGGCATCGACCAAACGATTCACATAAGCGTCAAATGGTCGGCGCGAGACGGACGTTTAGCTCTCCCTACGTGAAAATTCCCAACGCAGCTCGCATCACTTTGTTTAGTCCCGAGTGGGATTCAAATGCAAGCTCGGCGATTCTCATTACTCGAACAGCGTCCGTAATTGAGCCATGTATGGTGTAGGTTCCATTCGAAAAGCCTTGATCGAACCTGGTTTTTCCACTCATCACATCGAAAAAATCCTTGGACGTAGAAACGAACTCAAGGTCGGTGGTCGCTGCCCTGCCGTAATTATAGGTCATCCGTTTGTCCATGAATGTCACGTAGAATGGGTCTTCCCCAGTTAGCGTAAACTGAATGGTCTTGTTCCAGTTCGTGAGTTGATCCCTTGCAGCTGGCGTCCTGTTTACTAGCCAAACCAGGAATCTGATGACCGTTGAGCAGTTGGCCATGATAGGTCGCATGGGATGAAGTGATGCGGCTTATTGCGTTCTTCCTTTTTGATAGGGGTTACTTCGACATTAGCGTCTCCGTTAGGTAGGCTTCGAATTTAGTAAGGTGCGAGAGTTTGATGAATTGAGTGTATTGACTGATAATTTGACAAAGGAATTAAGGTCGACCCTCCGGGAAGGCTTGTGGAGCTGGATAACGTAATTGTCTCGCTGTGCTTATTGCGGCAAAGAAATCAAGAAAAATGAGCGCCCAGACTACTCGGCGGTTAAGGGTTTAGTGCACCACGATTGTGATGTGAGTTACTACCAAAATCAAGTACCCACAAGTAAGGCAACCGACCTCGGCACTGGCCCAGCTTGGCTGGATGAGGTGAAATCGATCGTTGGGGCACAGAACGTGAAAGCAACGTGCTCTGAGCGCGCATACTATTTCCGTGATCATTCCTCGGATTTCATTGATCTTGAACACGGTTTTCCACCGGACGTAGTAGTGCTTCCGCGTACAGAAGACGAAGTGTCTAGATTGATGAAACTTGCTGCCCGCGAAAAGATACCAATTACTCCAAGAGGCGCGGGAACGGGGTTCGTCGGAGGGGCTGTAGCGGTCAAAGGCGGTATCATGATCGACCTCACGGCAATGAACAACATCGTGAACATCGATGATCGGAACTACCACGTCACGGCGGAGACGGGAACGAATATTTTGGCAATTGAGGAGGAACTCAACAAGAAGGGGTTGACGCTTGGATTTGATCCTGGAAGCGGACCGGTCGTATCAATTGGCGGCTCAATCTCAACAGACCAGATCGGCGGAGATGGATGGTACAGCAATCTAGGGTCGATGAGACAGCGGGTTCTGACACTGAGGGTGGTGTTGCCTGACGGAACAATCGTTAGCACCGGACGGCCATTGGACCGACCCACTTCCACCTTCAACCTAACGCACCTGTTTGTCGCGGCGGAGGGTGTCTTCGGAGTAATTACTCAGGCAACAGTCAAAACGTTCCCGATACCCGAGGCTAAAGAGACTCGGATTCTGGTGTTTGACGATTTCAAACAGGCGTCAAAGGCATCGATGGAGCTCGGACGCTTAGGGCTACGGCTAGGTATTCATCACTGCGTGGATGTCGTCAAAGTGGAACAAGGAGCGTCACGATCTGAGGTCACTTCCTTCGGGATGCTCATCCTTGGTTTTTCGGGCGTCAAAGAGGTGGTGGCTGCACAAATGGAAAGAGCGCTTTCGGTTTGTGAATCGAATGGAGGAGTAGACGCGGGCAAGCAGGCTGTAGCAGATTTCTGGGCGACACATCATGAATCTTTTCCGGCAAACCTACCAAATAATCAGGTCTACGGAATGGAGAGCGTCACAATACCGCTTGACAAAATCCTTTCAGTGTACTATGAATGGCGCTCAATTGCGCTCAAGCATGGGATGAAATGGCATGGGGGTGGATTTAACCTGATTCCTACTACACTATGGGTGATGTACGCCTTCGATAATAGTGAGGCAGGGTTGAAAGTGAAGAGCGCCGCCACGCAAGAGATGCTGAAATTTGCTTCGGAAGCGGGGGCGACCGTATCAGCAGTCCACGGAATAGGTTTCCTGAAAAGAGAATACTACCCGTATGAGTTCGACGACCCGAACCTTCTTGTTCTGATGAGGAGAGTTAAGCGGGCGCTTGACCCCGACAATATAATGAACCCCGGAAAGGTCGTTTTCGACTAAACATGATTGCTGGTACAGATGCAAACCTGAAGTCTACGGCAGAGAAGATTGTAGGAGCTAGACTGTCAACCCCAACTTCTCTACCGCATTATCGTGCAGCAGCTTTCTGAGCTGACTATCTTTCAAATCAGCCATCTTGACACGTTGGAGTTCGACGGAAGGATGATGAAAGGGGATGTCGGATCCGTAAATCACCCGATCTTCCCCAACAGTTTCCATCGCCTCTTTGATCTTCGTGTGCATGGGCATACCTGACGTTTCCAAGACGATGTTCGGATATCTTTTGGCCGTGTGAATTGCAGCTCGTATATACAAGCCATGGCCGTGCCCCATATGCAGCATCACAATAGTAACATCCGGGTAGACCTCAGCCAATTCTCCAATGCTCCACGGTAGGGAGAAAGGTGGGTGCCCCGAATGAATCGCGACAGGTACCTTCAGCCTCCTGGCTTCGTCCATGATTGGATAAACAATCGGGTCATCGGCGATGAATGCTTGGAAGAGGGGGTGTAACTTGACACCTTTACAAAGCCCCTCTTTAACTGAAGCTCGAAGCTCCTCGACAGCCTTCTCTCCGTCGTATGGATTAAGCCACACGTAGCTTGAGATATCCTTAGGATATTTCCTCGCCGCCTCAGCCGAAAGACTGTTGGGTAACGTGAAAACCACTGAGTGCACCACATTGAACTTCCTGTTTAGAACAATCAACTCCTCAGCGCTAATTCCCACATTCGCCCATCCGCCAAAATATCCAATGTGACAATGAGCGTCCACGATCGGGATATCTCCTAATTCCATGATTCCACCCTCGAGATGATTGGTGATGGTAGGTCTTATATCTATTAACAACGCACCTAGGCGCCGGCGAATGGTTTGGCTAAGGCTCCCCCAAGTCTCTTTGTTCGGGAGGCAACTGGATTAGTCAGGCAGTTGTCCTCGTTTGATATATTCGTTTGGAGCATCATCTACTTTCCTTGGCTGACCAGTTGGGCAGGGATTTTCTGGGTCACGCCATCGTATTATCAGAATGTTAACTATTACGCGGGGTTGGCCGTGTGGGCGGTCATCGCCATCGTGATAGTGCTTCTGTATTGGCAAGTAACGGTGGTAATGCCTCGATCGGGAGGAGACTACGTTTTCATCTCTCGATCAATTGCCGGACCGCTCGGGTTTATCGCAAGCTTCCTATTCTTCGTCGCAGTATTACTTTCTGCCGGCGGCAATTCCTATTGGGCCTTCGCTGAGTCGGGAACACAATTGTCCTTTGCGGGTTCGGTCCTAAATGACCCGAACATTACGAACTTGGGTAACTTCATTACCCCATGGACTACGACTTCACCGTTGACCCTATTTTCAGTTGGTGTAGTCATTCAAATTATTGGGACGGTGGCGATAATATTCGGCGGGAAAGTCTTTAGGACGATCATATACTCATTTTTCTTCTACGGACTCATCGTACTGCTTGTAAGCGTTGGAATATTCCTGAGTCATACGCCAGCAGATTTCAGCGCAGCCTATGCTCAATCCTTCTCTGGAGGAATGGCACAGGTGTTTTCTGGTGCCGCAGCGAAAGGCTACACGCCTGGTCCCTCGCTTGCGGCTCTAGGCGCGGTTGTTCCACTCCTGTTCGTCAGCATCGGGCCTTACCCAGTAATGCAGATGATGGGCAGTGAGATCAAGAACCCGCGACGTACTCTGTTGTACGGGTTGGTTCTGGCGGAGGTTGTATCAATACTCGTCTGGTTTGGGCTTACGTATATGTTTGACCACATTGTGGGCATATCATTTCTTGAAGCGTGGACCTTAACCGTAGGTGGAGGCGCGTCAACTGTTCCCACGGCCTTCGTTACGTTGCTGGAGCCGAGCAGGTTGCTGCTTTGGGTTATAGTGATTGGGCTATTCGTCGGTAACATTGGTTGGGGATGGCTTGGGATCGTATTCCTGAGTCGACTCGTCATGTCGTGGGCTTTCGATAGAACGGTCCCATCAGGTTTAGCTAATGTTAACGACCGATTCCACACACCACATATTGCAATCGGATTGGCCGCGGCTCTCACACTCATTGTAATGTATTTGTACTTCTTCGTCTCCTTTATCACTGGTCAGGTCAACGCGATCTTTCTATTCTCGGTTGTTTGGTTCCTAACAGCCATCAGCGCAATCGTTCTTCCGTTCCGAAGAAGGAATATTTTCGAAGCCGCATCATGGAAAGCGCGAATAGCGGGAGTACCAGTTCTGTCAATTCTTGGCGTGTTAGGCGCGATCCTTTTTGGAATTTTGGGATTCAACGCGGTAACGAACCCCGCAATAGGGCCATTTACCTTCTATGCGCAAGTGGCCATAGTAGTTGTCATAATCATACCTATCGTACTCTTTGCCGTCTCTTACCGGTATAACAAATCTCGCGGAATAGACCTAGGAAAAGTGTGGGCGCAGATTCCACCAGAATAAGCTCCTTTGTCATCGGCGCGCGTAGGTGAATAAGCTAATTTGATAGGAGTGCGGCTAACCTCGAACTTCAGATCGTTCGATTTCTTGGTGAGCCAAGGAATAAGAGGAAGAATAAAGAAGCAACGGGAATATACGAGACTGACATGAGAAAAATTGGCGGCAGCAAAAGACCTCTATTCTATAGTTTTAGGCTGTACCTTAATTCAAATGGAGAAAGAGTGCTCGGCAAGGGAGGAGCACTAATCCTTGAAGCGATAGATGAGCACGGATCGATAGCCCTGGCGGCAGAAGAACTTGGCATGTCCTACAAATTCGTATGGGATTACCTTGGTCGAATGAAACAAAGGCTTGGACGGCCTTTGATCACGACGCGCCGCGGAGGAACACCCCACACAAAGAGAAGGGGAGGAGGAGGAACTGTCTTAACCCCACTTGGAAGGAGGCTGCTCAGAGATTTCAGGGCAACTGAAACCCTAGTGCGCAGAATGCTCTCAGAAAAGAAACCACGTTAAAGCCACACCAGAACTGCCTACTAAAATTGAAGATCCACACCACAGAATTTAGTGGATTCATTTTTCTCCATTAGACCTAGTGGGCTGTTGAGATCAGTTGATATGTAGAGTAAAGCATATCAATGGGTAGTACGTGGAAGCCGCTCAGTGTTGAAACGCGTTGAGTCTAATCGTGAAATATGGTAAACTCGTTATGATTCTTGCTCTCGTTATTGGGTTAGGAGTAGGGTACGTAGCGGGATATTACACAGGCTTGAATTCTACCACACCCTCCACGACTCTTTTGATAGATGCCGCGGGGACACTTCAAGTCCCATTCAATGGAATAGTGAACAACGTGGTGCGACCTCAGTATCCTACCCTCAGCTACAATTACATCTTCGAGGGCAGCCGCCTTGCAGCGAATGAAATCACCCAAGCAAACAAGTCATTTGACATCTACGCATCAGCTGACTACCAAATCATTCCAGAGCAGCTGATTCCTTCACATGCGTCATGGTACATAGTTTTCGCATCGAACGCCATGAGTGTCGTTTACACTAACCAAAGCAAATTCGCGAACGAGATAACCCCCGAGAATTGGTATCAGGTAATAACGCGTCCGGGTGTTGTCGTTGGCGTCTCGAACAAGGATACTGACCCTAGTGGCGCACAGGCAATTATCATGCTTCAACTTGCGGGCTTGTTGTATTACCAGAACTCAAGCTACTTATACAACCAGTTGTACGTTACCAAAGCCGCGAAAAATGAACTCATCATAGTCCCAACAGAAACCACCCTAGACGCACAACTCGAGACGGGCGCGGTGGACTACGTGCTGACCTATTCCTCTGAAGCGGTTTCGCACAAACTTCAGTCCCTAACCCTAGACCCGAAAGTAAACTTGTCAGACTTGTCGCAGGCGGACTGGTATGCGAAGGCAAATGTAACTGTTAACGGAAAGCAGATGACAGGTGCGCCGATCCTCTACGACCTAACGATCCCAACTGACAGTCCTGATACATCCATGGGAGTAGCTTTCATCAAAGCTCTATTCAGTTCTCAAGGACAAGAAATTCTTAACGAGAGCGGCCTACGGCCCTTGAACCCTGTCTGGGTTTACAACCAGAGCGCAGTACCCAACGACATTATCCAAGCGATAACGCAAGCAGGCATTGCCATCAAAGAAGTCAACTGAACCCTACGCGCCCCATGCATAGGCCGGCTCAAGGCAGCAATAGCCGCTGAAGACGGGCTACATTGAAATGCTCATTCTCTGCTAATGCCCTCTTGAGGGTATTTCCTTGCCTCTATCGCCCGGTTTTCCAGTCAGATTCGTCTTTGTTCTCTCTCTTCTAAGCGGGATCTTGTTCTTCCTGCTCTTCTCGCCCGTTCTAAGCCTAATAGGAGCGAGTAGCCTCTCTGGCCTACTGCTCGCTCTCAATAATACTGAAGCTATGTCCGCGATCGCATTGACGGTCTATACGTCTGGACTTACAGCTTTAGCGGCTGTGCTTTTGGGTGTCCCTTTGGGCTATCTCCTCGGCAAGTACGAGTTCCCAGGAAGATCCCTTATCGATTCGATAATCGAGATCCCTCTAATGATCCCTCATACGGTTGCAGGAATAGCACTCATTACGATCTTCGGTTCGGCAGAACTTGTGGGCGCGGTCTTCTATGGTTACGGAATCAGACTGACAAACGATGTTATCGGAATCGTTCTGACTCTAATCTTCGTCAGTGCCACATATACAGTCAAACAGGTGGAAGTGGCAATCAGATCCTTGGACCCCAGACTAGAACTTGTCTCCCGTAGCCTAGGCGCATCCTCGACGTTTACCTTCCTCAAAGTAACGCTACCAAACATTTGGCGCTCGGTAGTTACCGGCGCGATTTTGACTTGGGCCAGAGCCTCGAGCGAGGTAGGCGCCCTATTCATAATGTCCTATTATCCAGCGGTCGCTTCAATCTTGATTTGGAACCTATACGCCGGTTATGGCTTACACGAGTCTGTTTCAAATGGTGTAGTCCTCAGTCCGGGAGCGGTTAATGTCGCGGCCCTCATGATCTTCATCAACGTGGCGATCTTCATTATGTTTAAGCTGGTTCAGAGAAAGAGAGAGAAATGAGTTGGGAGATGGGATTGCCGTCCAGAGTCTATCGCATACATGGGAGCACTTTGCGTTAAAGAACATCAACCTGTCAATTGATGAAGGAAGCTACTTCGTTCTACTCGGCCCTACAGGCTCAGGAAAGACATTACTCCTTGAGGCGATTGCAGGAGCGTACACTCCTAACGAAGGGCGCATACTTGTGGGTGGGCAGGATGTTTCGAGACTCCCCCCAGAGAAGCGCAAGGTAAGTTACGCGCCGCAAAACCATTTACTCTTTGACAACATGACGGTGCGAAAGAATGTTGAATTTGGCTTGCACGCCAAGGGAATGCCTGAGCAGGACCGCCGATATCGCTCGAATCATTTGATGGATCTCCTAGGAATCTCACACCTCGTCAACCGTTTTCCAAGAAACCTGAGTGGAGGCGAACGACAAAGGGTCTCGCTTGCTCGTGCTCTAGCAGTTGAACCCCGCGCCGTTTTGCTCGATGAACCCCTCTCAGCGGTTGACGCTGAAACAAAAAGTTCGATTCTTGAATACCTACGCCGCGTCCACAAAGAGACCGGCGTCACAGTCATGCATGTTACTCACGATCAGTTAGAAGCGGCATCTGTGGCGGAAAGAATTGGGGTAATGAGAAACGGTAGTATGTTAGAAGTCGGAGCGCCTACCGAATTTGCTGAGAGATCTTCGTCAGAAACAGGGTCTGTTTTCATGTCAGACAATTTGCTTGCAGGTAACATAATTGGAGAAGAGTCTGGTCTTGCTCTAATCGATATCGGCGCTGGGAAGATAGTCGAGGCAATAACGGATCGGGCAGGTAAGGTTATGGTTCATGTTAAGCCTGAGAACGTTGTCGTTTCTAAACGGAGTGTGGACACTAGTGCGCGCAACAGATTCTATGGAACGGTGTCCGAAGTCACTGATCTTGGCCCGACGATCAGGCTCAGGATTTCCGGGGAAAAACGCATAACGGCAATTGTTACGCGGCGGTCCTTCTTTGAGATGCAGCTCAACATTGGATCAGAAGTGTACGCTTTCTTCAAGGCTACGGCGGTAGACGTTCTCTGAATGCCGCGAGGCTAAGGCTGAAACAAGATCGTTCCAGACTGCTGATTGCTACTCAGCCCGGGAGCGCGAGTTCGAAGGGCTGTAGCGAATTCCTCAGATCCCAACAGGTTAACAAACGCCTCTACCTGTTTCTTACTCATACGGTCCTCTCCGATCAGAAAATCATATTTTTCATCATCTAATTTGATGAAATCCAGACCGGGTACCTCGGCAACAGTTCTGATACCGAATCCTACGTCCGCGCGGTCGTTTTTTACAGCTGCTGCTACGGCCGAATGCGACTTAACCTCGTAGGCGTATCCATGAATCTTCATCGAAAGACTGTCTAAGTCAGTTCCAAGGGAAGAAGCGAGCATGGTCAAGTGACGGTCGATGAGAAGTCTAGTCCCAGACCCTTTGTTACGATTTATGAAGCGAACATCATCTCTAAGCAGGTCTCGGACTTCCCTTATCTTCTTCGGATTGCCCTGCTTCACGATTAACCCTTGTTCACGGTCGTAGCCTCGTACTAAGACGGCGGATTCTTTGAGGCCATAGGTTGAGAGGAACGGCAGATTGTATTCTCCGCTCGATTCATCCTGAAGGTGGACTCCGGCCATATCTGCCTCACCGCGCTTAACGGCGTGGAATCCGCCGACAGAGCCAACGTTGATAGTTCTTCCAAGAAAATTCGGATCACGTTCCTTTAACATACTGAACGCGATATCTATCCCGACGCAGTGGCTACCTATCACAACTAGCGACGCCGGCGTTAGCTCTCTCCCAAACAATTGAATTTCCATTCTTTCACCCTCATCAACGTACTCTTGTGTCTCGGGAAGGTCTGCAAAGCCATCCGCCATTGAGAATGAGCTTACTGCGCCCGATCCGCTTTGCATCGGGTACGCGATTAATCCACCGTGGGGTTGCGTTATCAGTTGCACTGGGAGTAGCTCGCGGCGGCCGCGGGCTTTGAAGAATTTCATGGGCGAAATTGCGCTCACTTTGACAGGGGTAATTTCAGGTGCATTGGCGAGCCTGCGAATTATTGGAGCAACCAACATGTGGAAGATCATTAGGGCCGAAGTGGGGTAGCCGGGCAGCCCGAAAATCGGTTTGCCCCTGACTATTCCGAGCAATGCCGGTTTCCCAGGCTTAAGCGTCAAACCGTGCACGATCACGCCCGGTTCACCCAGGTCGTCTACGGCTCTGTAGAATAGGTCGCCTGGGCCCGAGGATGTGCTGCCCGAAGAAATTACTACGTCGGCGTCTCTTAGAGCTGAATCGAGGCTGTCTTTGACAGAGGAGTAATTGTCAGGTAGAATGCCCAGAAATTGAGGTTCGCCGCCACATTCAGCTACGGCCGCTGAAACTGCTGGGCCATTGATGTCGTAAATTTTCGCGAAACGGAGCGAGTCGCCGGGTTTAATGAGTTCGTTGCCGCTCGAGAATATGGTCACGCGTGGTCTTCTAAAAACTGAAACTTGGGGTAGTCCAATGGCTGCAAGTAATCCTATCTCGCGGGGGGTCATTCTCTCCGATTTGCGAAGCAAGAGCTCCCCCGTCATGATATCGCTCCCTGCCCCCGTCACGTTTTCGCCAGGTGAAACGGGTCTGTAGGCGAGAACCTCAGATCCGTTCCTCTTCGTATACTCTACCATAACCACTGCGTCGGTACCTTTCGGCATCGGCGCACCAGTAGCTATCTCTAATGCTTCACCCGCTAAGGCGGAATATCCGGCAGAATCTCCCGCCTCGACTTCGGCTACCACTCTCAACTTCACGGGGTGTTGCTCGTCCGCGCTAAATGTGTTTGCAGCTGTGACCGCGAAACCGTCCATGGCTGCACGATCAAAACCAGGTACGTCTATTCCAGAGAAAACATCCTCAGCAAGTACCCGGCCAAGTGCATTTTCAAGAGCAATTTTCTCGACTGCTTGAATTCTTTCCTGGTATGCAGCCCAGAAACTGGAAGTTGCTTTCTCCAAACTTTGGAGATCGCGGAAGATTTTCCTCTCACTTGACAATTTGCTCGCGCTCCACGGGCCTGAACAGTTCAACCTCGACCTTTTGACCTTCTTCATACCCTTCCACCTTCTCAGGCACGATGAGGAATCCGTTGGCTTGAACCAGGCTACTGAGGATCCCCGCTCCAGAAGTTCTAACTGGTTCGGCAAACAGATTCCCTCCGCTTTCAGCAACTTGAACCCGCACGTAGGTTCGCGAACCCAAAACTCCGGCAACACGCCTTCGCAGCCTGGCCTGGACCACAGGCCTAGACAGCAAGTTCGTTCCGAGCAAGTGATTGACTAATGATGGGACGAATTCGAGGAAGGCGAGGTAAGCCGAGACGGGGTAGCCCGGCAATGAGACTATTGTTTTTCCGTTCACCACACCTAACCCTGTAGGCATCGAAGGGCGCATCGCAACGCCATGAACCAGCATTCCCGGTTTGCCTAAGGAGTCGATTACTCGGGGCACCATGTCGCCGGGGCCGACGGATGTACCTGCGGTAACGAGAATGAGGTCGCTCGTTACGAGTGCTCGCTTCAACTTGCCTTGTATCTGGCTAAACTCATCCTGTGCAATGCCCATGTCGATAGGTTCGCAGCCGAGTTCGCGTACTGCACTTATCAAAGTAGGACGGTTAACGTCAGGAATCTTTCCCGATGAGGCCTCTGGGTTGTCCTGAATTTCATTACCGGTCGAGAGGACGGCGATCTTCAGCCTACACTTCACCGAGACGTCCCTGAATCCAAGATATGATAGCATGCCAATGTCTTGTGGGAGCAACCGAGTTCCTTCCTTCAAAACCACGATCCCTTCTCTAACATCCTCACCGGTTCTCGAAACGTTCTCAGCCGGATGAACCTCACCAGAAACCTCGACGCTCCCGTTCGTCGTTTGTTTAGTGTATTCGACCATGACAACTGCGTTTGCACCTTGCGGCATCCGACCACCGGTAACGACGAGAACAGCGTCACCCTTTCCAAGGGTCACTGTCGGAACGACGCCGATACCAACTCCACCAATAGAATTCAATAAAATTGGTGAGCCTGTAGAGGCACCGTAGGTGTCTTCAGCTCTGACAGCGAAACCGTCCATGGCGGCTCGATCAAAAGGAGGGATATCCAATGGCGACATCAAATCATGACTTAGAATTCTACCGAGAGCAGACAATATTGGAACGTTCTCAACGGCTATGCGAAGTTCTGGGACCTGTTCGATAACCGCTTCAAGAGCCTCGCTCGTAGGCGTCAAATGCTTGAAACCTTTTCCAGTTACCTCGTGATCGCTATGTGAAAGGGTAGATTCTCTGCTCAAACATGTCACGTCTCAGAGTTAGGGTTTTCGTGAATAATTCAGGTTAAAGGTTCCTCTTTCAGCCATCTCCGGGTCTTACCTGGAAAGTGATTAAATGGATGACTGGTTGAAACGCTTAATAGCCCGTCAAAATGTCCTCGTCTAAACTGAACTTAGCGCGGTTCCCAGCTTGAACACACAAGAGATCGCTGAACACGAGAAAATTATGAAGGCCGAGGGCGAACGAATCGTAGCTGAAGCAACAAAACGAAACCTTCATGTACGATTACTGGGCGCAATTGCATTCCAAGCTCATTGCCCGAAATTCAACTTCCTCGCAGCGCGGCTTAATAGAATTCTATCTGACGTTGATTTCGCAGCCTACTATTCAGAATCCAATCATATCAGCAAGATGATGAAGGAGCTTGGGTACGAAGACCAACCCATGATCACTGCGCTCTATGGACACAGAAGAATGATTTGGGACAACAAATCAAACGGTATGCATGTCGACATTTTCATTGATAAATTGGAAATGAATCATGATATAGAATTCCGGAACCGGTTGGAAATTGACCCACTCACGATTTCGCTTGTAGATATGCTGTTAGAGAAAATGCAGATCGTTAACCTCGAGCAGAAGGACATGATCGACACAACGATGCTCCTGCGCGAGCACGATGTCGGTAACGCCGGTCCGGAAACCATTGATGCCCCATACATAGCCAAGCGGTTATCCGACGATTGGGGGTTCTACTACACGTGCACGACCAACCTGAAGAAAGTCAATGACAAACTCGCAACCTACCAGGAACTAAAACAAGAGGACCGTGAAGACGTGAGCAAGAAGATAGAGAAACTTCTGAAGATCATCGAAGATGAACCGAAAACAATGCGCTGGAAGCTGCGAGCAAGGATGGGACCGAGTAAGAAATGGTATAGAGATGTCGAAGAAGTTAGAAGATAGTTCGAGGCAGCCTGCGTAGGCTACCGGCACGCCCAGACAACAGCATTGGCCGCGGCGCCGATGTCTTCATTCATCGGGTTAATCCATCCGTTGTAGGCATAATTGATAGTCTATTGCCAAGCATGTGCGTGAAGTTTACAGTGAATGGGTGTACGAGAAGGTGGGCCACACCCCCTCGAAAAGGGTGGACCACACCCTTCACAGGCTGGATTTGTTATCGAAGCAGCTTCAGCTGAAGGTTGCCGTACTACCCGCAGAAAGAGATATGGTCGGTTCAAAGGTCGTCGTACGGTCTGCGGGTCACGTGCGAATCGCGGGCCGCGGCCTTCAGAAGGCAATCTGCCTAACTCTCATTCAGCTATACACGAAACCCAATAAAGGGCGGTTGCGTTCAGGCGAGTGATTTTGCATGGTTAGTCGTTTATTCGCGTATCTCCTTGAGCGGCGAAGAAGGGTCAAGAAGAGGCGAAAAGCTTCGGTTACGATTGGCCGAGGCTAGATTACGGGATCTCGCCGAAGAAAGATAGGCTCTGATCAACGCATGCGCAACGGAAATGCAGTTATCTGAATACGAGCAAATGAGAGACAGGAGAGAAATGGGTACCAGGATCAAGTGGCGAAGATGGGCTTCAGAAGGAAAATCTCTGACCTCAAAGTATCAGTCCTCCCTGACTTCTTCTTCGACAGGATAATTTCCGTCCCATCATTCAAGCACCTCTTCAGACAGGTAGAGCTGAAGGCAGCTTCGGGAGGCGGGAACCTGCGAGGTTTTTCGCAGATTGAACTCAGAGGAGGAAACGCCACAAACTTAGCTTATGCCTTGGCATCACTGTCAGTGAAGACAAGACTCTACTGCGTCGGAGATGAACACACCCAAACGGCGCTCGCAAACCCTCCACGTAACTGCCGCGTGAAAGTGATTCACGGAAAGCCGGGATACACAACTGCCCTAGAATTCAGTTTGAACGACAAGCCAGTCAACGTTATGATAAGCGATGTCGGTGACATTGGTGATTTTAACGGACGAAGGCTCGATCGCAACGACATTATGGGCTTGAAAAAGTCTGATTGTGTAGCCCTAGTGAATTGGTCATCCAACAGAAAGGGGAACGCGCTCGCAAGTAAGATTTTCGGGTTAAAGGGCCGGAATAGGAGACTTAACTTTCTCGACCCTGCAGACCTTGCAGGCGCCGAAGGACGCATCAAGGTGCTCTCGAAGGAAATTATTGGACGAGGTCTGGTCGACGTGGTTAGCCTGAACGAGAACGAAACCCGAATTATGGCTCGCGCCCTTTCAGCTGGCCGGTTACCAGGGAATTACAACAAACAGGACTTGCTCAGAGTTTCAGGCAGACTCAAGGATGTTCTTGGAGTCACATTAGATGTGCATACTCCGATCGGTAGCGTATCTTCAACCGACCTGGGTCAAACTTGGGTTAGGGCATCTGGAAAGATTACGGGGTTCGTCACCGGCGCAGGTGACGTGTGGGATGCGGGAGACATAGTCGGACACCTTGTCGACCTCCCGGCCCAAGAAAGGTTGCTTTTTGCGAACGCTTCTGCATACCTCTATCTCAAAAATAGAAAAATGCCAGCGCTCAAGCAAATGACAACGTTTCTGGTTGGAAGAAATCGGCTGTCTCTAAAAACTGGAGGATAAGCTGATTATTCAAGACACCGTAACCAAAGGAACATGTTCAGCAGCGTTCGTATACGGCCTATCGTGACAGGATTTCGTCCCCGAAATTCATGACCGACTCTTCCTCTGAATATTAAGAAAGACTGGGGAAATTAGAGGTGTATCCAGTTCATGCGTCGGTGAATTACTTATAGTTCTTCAGAGCTGCGCTGTCCTCGTTGAAGACTTGTTCAAACATCCCGAGAGCTGCCTTCTTGAGCGACGCGTCATCCATGCCCTGGGCGACGAATTCACCCTCGACAACCACCTTGGTTTTGTTTCCCATCGCCGTGTATGTATGGCTGTGTTTTGTGCCCTTCATCGGTCCGCTAACCATTTCCATGCTAAATCCCTTCGGGGGGTTGAAGGTCAGTTTCCAGGTTTCTTTACGCCATGACCCGTCGGGGTTCTTGACCTCGACCTCGGAGGTCATGCCCTTGTCGGTCTGTTCTAGTACTTTTGAAAATTTGAGCGAGCTGTGTTTGTGGCTGTTGTCGTCGTTGAGAAAGCGCCAAATTTTTTCTAGGGGTGCGTCAAACGTGCCTTCATCTGATACGTGTACCATTTTTCATCAATCAAAAACATTAGTTTCGCGGCATTTAAGCGCGTCTTTCCAACGGATGGCTCCGAGCGAACATTGCGAGGTTTGAGTGCGTGTGTTCTGTTATCGTTGGCTCCATCTACTGATGACGACCTTTCGATCCGTGAAGAAATCGATAGATTCCATCTGGCCATGCAAGACCCCGAAGAATGAGTCTCTCATTCCTCCGAATGGGAAGTACCCTACTGGGGCGGCCACGCCAACGTTTATGCCGATGTTTCCTGCCTGGACCCTTCTCCTAAATTCCCTAGCGTTGCCGCCATCACGCGTGAAAATACTTGCTGCGTTTCCAAATTCAGAATTAGTGTTGATCCACCGTATCGCCTCGTCGAGGTCCTCAACTTCCACGACGCTTGCGACGGGGCCAAAGATCTCCTCTTTTGCGATCTTCATGTCCTTGCTTACGTCATCGAATATTGAGGCGCCAATGAAGAAACCGCTCTCATAACCCGGGACCCGAGCTTTTCTTCCGTCCAACGTGAGGGTTGCTCCTTCTGATGCTCCGATGTCGATGTACTTGAGAACTCGTTCTTTGGACTTCGCGGAAACCATCGGTCCCATTTCCGTGGACTCATCTAAGCCGTAGCCCAATCGGATCTTTTCTGCTGAGCCCACGAACTTCTTGAGGAGAGTGTCATGAATCGGGGTTGTGGTAACGAGGTTGGCTCCGGCCAGGCATCGTTGGCCGGTGTTTCCGAAGAATGAGGAATTGCAGGATTCGATTGCGTGAGTGAGGTCTGCATCGGGCATCACGACTGTCGCGTTCTTTGCGCCTGCCTGGACGATGGCCCTCTTCCCGTATTCACCTGCAAGCTTGTACACGTATTTTCCGACGGGGGTCGAACCTACGAAAGTCACACCCCTTACGAGTGGGTGGGAGATGAGCGCTTCGGTTGTTTGTTTACTCCCATGGATAAGGTTCAGTACCCCCGGGGGCAGTTTAATTTCTCGCTGTAGGGTTTCTGCTACGTAGGTCATGGGTATGGGTGTGATTTCGCTGGGTTTCACGACAACCGTACATCCCAGCACGATCGCGTAAGGGACGAACCAGAACGGTACCATCACCGGGAAGTTAAATGGGCAGATGATTCCGAAGACGCCGAGGGGTTCCTTAACGGTCTCCTCATCGACTCCCGAAGCTATTTGATCGAGCTTCTCGCCCTTCATTAGCGTATACGCGGCGCCTATTGCAGCTTCAATATTCTCGATCGTGCGTCTGACGTCGCCACGACTTTCAGCGATAGTTTTGCCGTGGTTTTGCGTGTTAATCCTAGCAAAGTCTTCGAGGTGTTCTTCGAAAACCTGTTTCATTCGAAATAGATATTGCACCCTCTCAGTAATCGGCATTTCTTTCCACCTTTCAAATGCGGTTTGCGCCGAAACTACCGCCCTGTCAACCTCATCCTTCGGGGTTAAGGGGACTTGAGAGAGAGTTTCACCAGTTGCAGGGTTAATGACGGGCAAGTGTTCAGCTGAACTAGACGTGATCCACTGTCCATCGATTAGCAATTGTAGCCTACCGGGTTTATAGGAGACCTCCGACAAAACTGCCATGAAAAGAGTCCTCGCTTTGTTACTCCTTTCACCTGCTGAGCGATAAATCAGGCGCTCTAATCTTGAGTAAGTAAACCCCTTTCTTAGCTAAAGGCGATCAGTTCTAGGGGATATCGCAACCTAGGTTTGACTTTGACGTAACGTAGGCTAATTCTCGAGGGATTACAGACGACCAAGGGATTCGCGACTAAGCCAGCCCTGACACTTGCATCGATTATCGGCCGCGGCTCATTCTATGTTCCCAAACGTTGTGACTTCCGGCATCTTGTTGCATTACAACTGCTCATCAACGGGTTTTGACGCAACCCCTTAAAAAGCAAAGACCGAGAAACCATCACATGGCTTTTACGCGAATATTCTTCACTTCAGATGTCCACGGCTCCGAGGTTTGCTTCATGAAGTTCGTAAACGCCGCCAAGGTCTACAAGGCGAACGCGATCATATTAGGCGGCGACATAACGGGGAAGATGATCATCCCTATTGTCGAAAATGCCGATGGAACATTTGCGGCCACCTTCCTAGGCAACACACAAATCATGAAGACGCCTGCAGAGCGCGATGTACTTGAGAAGAACATACGTAACAGCGGCTACTATCCGTACCGAACCACGCCAGGTGAAGTGGAAAAGCTTCAAGCCGACGAAAAAACTGTACACGATCTGTTCTCTAGAGTTATGGCAGATGGAGTCAAGCGATGGGTTTCCATCGCGGAAGAACGCCTCAAAGGGTCAAGCGCGAAGTGTTACATCAGCCCTGGAAATGATGACCGATTTGATATCGATGAGGTCTTGAAGTCTTCATCGGTGGTTCAATGTCCGGAGGATAAGGTGGTTTGGCTTGACGACAGCCACGAAATGATCACGAGTGGCTGGACTAATGTTACGCCTTGGAATAGCCCACGCGAAACGACAGAGGATAAACTGACTGAGATGTTCGACCGGATGATTTCCAAAGTAGAACGAATGGAGAATTGCATCTTCAATCTACATTGTCCACCATATGATACCCCTCTAGATTTGGCACCAGAACTCGACAAAACCCTGAAACCCGTGGTCGGAACCGGTGGGGACGTAAGCATGATTCATGTTGGAAGCAAGGCGGTGAGGCAGTCAATTGAAAAATACAAGCCCTTCTTGGGCTTGCATGGGCATATCCACGAGGCGCGTGGCTTCGCCAAGATCGGCCGAACACTCTGCATAAACCCGGGAAGCGAATATGGCGAAGGAATATTGCGCGGGTCACTGCTAAACATCGACGAAAAGGGGTTAAAGAGTCACTTGCTTACTCAGGGATAGCTAGAAATCGATAGGACCCACAGTATCTGGTCCAATTCCCCGCCCAGATAAGGGTAGAGATTTCATGGGGGATACTAGAAGGCTCTTTTTTTGACAAGCTTGTCACGGTTCTACTTACTGTGAAGCCGGGTAATGTACCATAAGTTCGATAGTGCTAAATACATAAAAAACGGGCCCTTTCATTCGGTATCTTTTTCCAAGGGGACGTTTCGTCTTGACTCAGAAACCGCCGGTTTTTGTTAGAGAGGCAACAGGCCTCATTCGGGAAGTGGGTGCTTGGTCTTCCTTTATGGCCGTGCTAGCACTTGTCACAGGAGGCGTTCCTGTACTCTGGGTTGCTCTAATGTACGAAGCGCCCGGGGCTAATTGGCCGGTAGCCTTCCTTGTCGCCTATTTTCCAAGCCTCTTGATGGCTGGTTTGTTTACCATAGTCGGCATCTCGATGCCAAGATCTGGCGGAGATTACGTCTTTACGACTCGAGGCGTCAATCCGTATATAGGATTTGTCAACTACTGGGGAGTCGCAATAGCTTTCATCATTAACGCAGGCATATTCTCATTCTACACGGGCAGCTATTTCGGATATCTGCTTGCGAGCCTAGGTGCCTTCTATAACAACCCAGGCGTAGCCAACCTAGGGACGTCCCTGAGTGGACCTGTTCTATCCTTTACCCTAGCCGTAATCGTGTTAGTCATCTCATGCTTGCTCTCAATCGTACGGCCACGAATTACTTGGACGCTCGTTTTCTGGTCAGGAGTAATATCCCTGGCTGCTACCGCTATTATGTTCATAGCACTGGCGGGCATTAATGCCTCCACTTTCGCGGCAAGCTACAATTCGTTTATGGGAAACTCAACCGCTTACAATGCTGTCATAACGAGCGGAGCTATCACTGCGCCTTCCAGCGGTATGATGGCTACTGCAGCCGCGCTTCCAATCGTCTGGTTCTACTACACTTGGTACAACCTTCCCACTACGTGGAGTGGGGAAATGAAGAATGTTAAGCGGTCTATGCCTATCGCAATTCTAGCTTCGCTAACCGCAATAGCGATCTTCTACATACTGCTCGTCGTACTCGTAACACACGCCTTTGGACAATCATTCCTTGAGAACTGGGGGAGTCTTGCTGCGAGTGGAGCCGCGCCTGTTTCAGGCGTGGGGGGATTCATACCGTTCTTCGCGCTCTTGGTCTACAAGAGTCCTGCGCTTTTCACAGTTATGTTCGTAGCTCTCTTTTTGCCGATCTTCTTTGAGTTCCCACCACTGCTAATCTCGCAGACTAGATACATGTTCGCATGGGCCTTTGACAGGATCCTGCCAGACAGCGTCGCATCGGTAAGCGAGAGATTCCACACCCCAATAGTCGCCACCGTACTGGTAACCATCGGGGCTATAATTGCAGCCGGAATAATGGCGTTCGCGCCTGGCACCACGTCGGGAGAGTTTGCGACGCTGAGCTTCACAATGTTCTCGTTTGGTTTCATAATTCCCGCTATCGCAGCGATCCTCTTCCCCTTCAGAAAGAAACAACTCTATGAAACCGCTTTTGCAGTGAAGAAGAAATTTCTACTTCCACTCCTCACTTGGCTGGGCATAGGGTCAGCAATCTACCTCGCATACTCAACTTACCTCGCACAACAATCAGGGAGCTTACCGATAGACTCCTTCTCCATAACCATGTACGGGACAATCTACGGTCTCGGAGTAATTGTCCTAGTCGTAGGTTATCTGAGAAATAGGAGCAGAGGCCTACCGTTAAGTCTAGTCTTCGCGGAGATCCCGCCCGAATAAAGACGCACATGAGGTCGAGTTATACTTGAGCGCTCTACAAGATGAGGAAATGGTTAAGTTCGAAACGGCGACGCCCAAATCTAAGGCTATTTACGAGAAGGCAAAGATTGACGTTCCGTTTGGTGTGCATAGCACCTACCGTTACTCGGATCCGTATCCACTCTACTTCACCCGTTCGAAAGGAACGAGGTTGTGGGATGTGGATGGGAATGTGTACACGGATTATAACATGGGTTTCGGTGTCCTAGTCGCAGGCCACGCGCACCCACTCGTCGTTAAGGCGATCAAGGAACAAGCGGCGAAGGGCACGGATTTTGGTTTCGAGTGGGGAGAGACCCCGAAGTTCGCTCGAATGATCTGTGAGCGGTTTGGGGTGGATCAGTTGAAGTTAGCGAATACCGGGGCGGAGGCTACGATGTATGCTACTAGGTTTGCGAGAAGTTACACGGGAAGAAATAAAATTATCAAGTTTGAAGGCTGCTACCACGGCGGAAACGAGACACTCATCGTTAGCGTAAAACCCTCCCAGGCCAAAGAGGGCGATCCCCGAGCGCCCAACGCAGTCCCCTCTTCAGCGGGTCTGCCTGAAGGCGTCTACAAGAACACTCTAGTGGCACCATTCAATGACTTGGCAGCCGTAGAAGAATTAGTGCGGAAGAATAGCGCGGACGTTGCGGGGATGATTCTTGAACCCATCCCTATGAATATGGGTTTCGTGCTTCCGAAACCGGGTTTTCTCGAAGGTCTGAGGAAGCTTGCTGACCAGTACGGGTTTGTTCTGATCTTTGATGAGATCAAGACCTGCGGCAAGTTTTACGGCGGAATGCGGGACTGCGTCAACGTCCAACCAGACCTAATCACGTTGGGTAAGGCGATTGGGGGCGGCGTTCCCATCTCGGGGATTGCGGGGAAGCGGAAGATAATGGAAACCATAATCCCAGGCGTCGTAAGCCACGCCGGGACATTCAATTCGAATCCGTTGTGCGTGGCGGCTGGGATAGCGACCTTATCCAAGGTACTAACGAAGAGTGCGATGCAAAGGGCTACTAGGCTTAGCGAAACGTTAGCTAAAGGATACCAGGACATCATCGACGATAGTCACCTTACCGCCCAGATGTCACAGGCAGGACTGAGTGGAGCGATCGCCTTCTCATCGAAGCCTGTGACGGACTGGAGGAGTTTCCAAGCCTGCGACACTGGGAAATGGTTCGCCTACTGTTTCGCGATGATGAACCGCGGAATAATCCCAGCCGGCCCATCACCAGATGAACAATGGACCATCTCAGTCGTCCACACGAAGGAAGATGTCAAGGATCACCTAGAAGCGTTCAAAGAAGTTGTAGGTTACGTTAAAGGATACAAGAAAACGGCAGAAGTAGTGGAAGCAATCTAGCCAAACTCCGAAAATCGGCGTAGCTCCTTCGTCGTACAATGCTTCTAAAGCGGACCAAAGGTAGATCATTCTCGAACCCGTGAACGTAAGTTCTGCATGTTCTGAGCTAAAGTTGTGTTTTGGGGTTTTGGTTAATGTACCTTGGTGGAATTGTGGGTGTGGTGGTGGAAATGGTGTAGTTAGGAATAATTTGGTTGGTGACAGTATAGCCATTTGTGATTTGAGATGGCGAAATTTGGTTTTGTTAGACCGACGTTAGCTTCTGCGGCCTTACTTCTAATCGTAGCTTCATTGTTTTTGGTTGTGGGTGGTGTTAGTGCGGCTCCGGTTCCTGCTGTTGATCAGCAGTGTTCTTTGATTGGGGGTTCCTACTTGGATGGCGTTGGGATGCATGCTCCGGCTGGTCAGACGTTTATTCCAACTCAGTCTTCGATTGTGGGGTTCGCGCTTCATCTGCGTTCTGAAGATGATGTGCCTACATCTATGACTGCGAATATTATTTCGAATGGGGTGGCTGGTGTGAATGGGGTGGAGGGTGGTTTGGTGGGTTCGGTTACGTTTACCGTCCCAAGTCTCTTCGGTCAACCCACGGGTAACTGGCTGCAGGTGCAGTTTCCAAGCGGGATACCCGTTACTCCAGGTGCAGTTTACGCCCTTAACCTAATTGATAATTCTGGAGGCTCCGGAATTAAGTGGGATGCGTGTTCGGCGCCCTACGGGAATGGATGTGGCTATGCTGCGGGTCAGTGTCAGGCTAATTCCTGGGGATTCATGGAGTATAATGGTGACTTCTCAGTAGCGTTCTCATCGACTGGGATTGGGGTGGCTCAGGGGGCGTCCGGTTCTTTGAATCTGTTCCTAACCTCTGTGAACGGCTTTGCCTCTCCGGTTACTCTGACGTTCTCCGCTCCAGCCGGCGTGACGGCTTCGTTTAATGGGCCGAGTAATGTTGAAACTTCGGCTGGAGGTACAGCCTCGCCCACGCTCACCATATTCGTGTCGGGCACCGTGGCGCCGGGCACCTATCCGTTTACGGTGACGGCGTCGAGTGGCGCGATTTCGCATAAGGGTACGCTGGAAGTGAACGTAACCCCAAGCAGCCCTCTAATCTCCTCTGGAGTCACACCAGACTTCATCTCCCAACCCACCCCCGCTACGATCAGTCTAACGCCTGACGCTACGAAGTTCAGCACGGTAACTCTCTCCTCCATCAACGGGTTCAACGGCCAAGTCAGCTTAACCGCCTCATGGGTTGGAACAACACCCGCAGGAGTCAGCGTCACTCTACCCAGTCCGGTGACTGTTCCTACGGGTGGTGCAGTTACCTCAAGCCTCACGTTAACCGCTGGCAACTCCCCGTCAACCGGAGCCTACACGCTCCTGCTCACCGCGACGAGTGGAACGGTTTCGCATTCAACTGAGATCAGCGTCACAGTAGCCGCAACACCATCCGTCCTAGCCCCTGTCAGCGTTCCAGATTTTATCACTCAGCCGTCTCCTACTGTGATGAGTTTGGCGCCGGGTGTTTCGGTGTCCTCAACGATTATGCTTACGTCCGTGAACAGGTTCAGTTCTACAGTTACCCTTGGAGCTGCTTGGACCGGAACTGCCCCTGACGGGGTCATTGTGAGTCTCTCCGGTCCAGTTACTATTCCAGCAGATGGTAGCGCATCCTCAACCCTAACCATCACGGCCGACAACTCAGCTTCAACCGGCAGCTACCCACTCATGATCACAGCGACGAATGGCATACTCTCACACTCCACTCAGGTCTTGGTTATGATCGCCGGTACGCCAGCCGTACTTGCGCCCGTGTTCACTCCCCCAACGGACTTTTCAGTCAGTCCGTCTACGGAGACTGTGTCAATAATTCCAGGGCTAAGCGGTGAGAGCAGCATCGTAGTGAACTCCCTCGGAGGGTTCAGCTCTCCTATAACCTTCTCCGCATCCTGGGTCGGAAACGCCCCTGCAGGCATCAGCATCATGCTTCCACAATCCGTCACACCTCCGGTCGGAGGAGAAGCCAGCTCGCCAATCGAATTCACAACCACCGCAATAGCATCAACGGGAACGTTCATCGTACAGGTTACGGCTACTAGCGGCGGGGTAAGCCACAGCACCGACATCACTCTCCTAGTGAACCCACCCACCCTACTACTCGGGCCTACGCTCAGCAGTTCGAATGGCTAGGGAACTAATTGCGTCCTATCTCATTCGTTTGGTGCATAGGAGTTTCGTGGCGGGGCAGCATAAAGAGCCCAGACTCCGACGTTGAATGAAGTTGCTGGGGTTGTAGCGGTCCCGAATGTTGACGTGGTCGCGGCTGCTACAGAAACTTCACCGCTCGCCTCACTTAAACAACCAGCCGAATCTAAGACTCGGACGAGGGGTGTGTAGTTGCCAGGAGTACGATACGTAACCGTTTGATTCGAGCTCCCGGCCTCATGCGACCCATTCCCAAACCACCAATCAGTCATGAAATTCCCTTGCGGCGACGAGACTGAGTCAATCAAGGTTACATTCAAAGGCGCATCCCCCACCTGATCAATGGTTGAGAGATCCGTACCGAGCGTGCAGGAGGATTGCCGCTCCCAAACCAACTGACCAAACGTCGGAATGCTGGATCCGGCTATGACGTCGTTCGGCCCCGCAGATTCAACCCCGTAAGAGCTGGATTGTGAGCAGGGACCATTATCTGCTGCACCGCACCCATCAATCAACGACAACGACGACGTGCCATGCCACAAGCTATCGTTTCCAAGGTATGCAAGGCCACGAAACTCTACAGGACCCAGCTGGGAGAGGTATGGGCCGGAGGTTTGCTCTGCAACGAGGTGGGCCGGAGAGGTTGAGGGAGTGGAAGGAAAGTTAGATGAATAAACTGTGACGCCATCCATCGCGAAACTCCAAGCCCCGAACGCGCTAGGTAGAATAGAGTATAGGTGCCAGGTGGAGTTGGAGCCAACTGAATTCGCGGGTCCAAACCCGTAGTACCAATCGTCGACGACCTGTGCGTTGGGGAAGTAAGCCCAAAACCAACGTGCATCCGACAACGCCACGTTATCCCCCGTCCCTGAGCAGGAGGTTCCGTTTTCGGTTATGTGGGCGGTGAGGCAGTAATAGCCGGGTGGGAGTATCAGGTAGCCGAACTGAACGAATGAGCCGTCGATGAGAACATCTCCTACCCAGAAAGCATCCTCCTGCCCACTCGAAACACTGTAAGAGTTCGTCAGGATCTCAACCTGCACACCTGTATTACCGACTGACGCCGCGTCGCCCCAAGCGCCGACTTGGACTGGTTGGTTCAGGGTTTGCGAGTCGTTCACCGCTTGAAGTGTTTTCAGAAAACGGAGACGCGGTTCTTTAAGCAAGAAATCTTTCGCATCATGGGAGACGAACGCGTTCGGCCAACCTACACCAACAACGGGCCGCCACAGTCTTGTTTGAATCGGATGAGGGGCGAGAAGCGTAGCCGAGAGGAAGAGTGCCATGAGCAGGAGGCACGATGATAAGTGGGCTGAACGCAAGCTATCTTAACTCTCGGTGGACTTTTCCACCTATGGCTAAATAGCTATATGAAAAGGTAGTGTTCTATTGTCAGAACAACGGTGTACCAGGAAATCAACGGTTGAACGGACTCGTTTTTCGCCATAAACAGGTAATCTCATGCAGAAATGCACTGGTTCTATACAACACTCCCAGTGCAGATATGCAACCTTAGGCAGGTCCGCAAATGAAAAGGTGTCAGAGACCCGTGTTCTCTCTCCTTTGATGCTCGTCGAGACAGGGCGAGAGCTTGTGTGCTCTGTGACTACGATCAATGCGTGCCGGAGGGGAAGATGATTTGCCTGGCGGTCCAGTAGGCCGGCGTTAGGTAGTGTATGTAATCGGGGTTGTTTCCGCGTTGCAGGCACATATAGTACGCGAACAAGTAAAGTGGAATTATGCTCAAGAAAGGTGCAAGGTGCTCGTCAACCATCGGTATCTGAACGACATCTTTGCAGATGGAAACCATCTCTCTGTCGCCTTCATACACTATTGGTATCACAGTCGAACCTAAGCTAGTCGCGGCCCTAGCTAGATCCACGCTCCTCCCATACGTGCGCTGTTCAGTCGCCATTACGAATACAACGCTTTCAGCGTCCAAGGAGACCCAGGGGCCGTGCAGAAGCTGTTCGGTTTCGAACCCCTGAGCAGGAACATAACTAGACTCCATGACCTTCAACGCGGCCTCGAGGGAATTGGGGTAACTCGCGCCTGTCCCAGCGAAATAGATCGTCCGTCTTCCAGCAAGTTTCTCGGCGAGCACCTTCATTCTTTGGTCGGTGGAGCTCAGAACCTTCGAAGCCATTTGCGGTAGCTCTGGAAGACTCTTTCGGATTCCTTGCAGATGTACAGGTTGCGCGGCTTTTCGTTGTTCGAGAAGTTCAAGGCCTATCTGGGTTAGGGCGGTTGCGCCGGCTAGATAGCATTTGGTGTGACACCGTGATTTATCCGGTCCATTTCCCACGACAAGCGTCTCGTCCGCCACCTGGCTGATTGGGCTGTTTCGGAAATGAGTGATTCCGACGCAGTACGCGCCATGGGCCTTTGCTGAGGATAATGCGTCGAGTGTAGTTTTCGTGATCCCACTATGCGACACACCAAACGCCACACTGGTGCTGCTGATTAGAAAGTGATAGTGGGACAGCTCAAGCGCGTGAACACACTCATACTTGAGCTGATCCCACTCCGTTAACGATAAGATGCTTGCGCCTAACATTGCCGAGAAGAACGCAGTTCCGCAACCAGTAAAGTAGAACTCACTTCTCTCCTTCAAGACTTGAGAGACCTCACTATGCTGACTAGAGGTCTCCACCGTTTTTCGAATCGTATCAGGGATCTCGTGGATCATGTCGTAGGTTAGGAACGGATGTTGGGTGCGTTCCGGAGACGGGGGCGGCACATAACCACTTGGGGTTGCCATACCGGTTCTGACAACGACACGAGATTATAAGCCCGTTAGTTCTGCCGGGTGCCGACTTCGTGCTGTCTGCCAAGTGCCAGCGTTTGCGTATTCAACGACGCAATTTCGTCAACCAGCGTGATCGCAGAGAGGGCAACCAAGAGTGCAAGGACAATTGGCGTGGTTGATTCGCGTAGACTCTTTCGGACTGTAATGCTTCAGACGATTGTAAGGTATTGACGCATCAGGAGACCACATCTTTTGCATCGCACAAGTCTTGAGAACATCCCATTCTTGTCAAAGCCATACCCTGTCTGATGTATCCCACTGTGTCGACATTTCTCACGCGCTTCGAGCCCGGCAGCATTGTTGACGTTCAACTTGGTTCACCGTGCAGGTGGAATTCCAGAGCTGCTCTATCTATGGTAGGGATGTCCGTGCATTCATAATCCGGTATGGATTCTCGATGCCCCTGCAGTAATGCCGTTTCAGTTTGGACTTGGTGCTAAAACTTCGCTCACACAGAAGACACGTGTAGATTTCGATGATTGGCCGAAAATCCACTGGCTTGCCGGCGTGAGGATTTTGATAGGTTTGCATTGTTTCATACACCATGTAAACTACAGCATGTAGTTAGGTGCCTTATAATCCAGATTCACCTTTGGTGTACACCGAAAACAGTAAAGATGGCTCGCTGAGAGATAGACGACCTCGTGTCGGATTGAGGGAAATAGTCGCGTGAAGAGTCGAAGCCGTTGAGTGCTGCTGCGAAGCCAACGCGATCTGGCAGAAAATCGCCAGTGCAGATACGCTTTGAGATACTGGAATTCTTGTTCTATAATGTTGGTGCGCACTCTAAGTCTTCACTGTGGCGTCATGCAACTCAACTCTCGTACGACGACTTCCAGAAATACCTGGAATACTTGAAGGGTAAAGGATTCATTGAGGAGTCAGAGGAAGGGATTCGCTTGTCAGCTGAAGGAAGAAACGTTTACGTTAAACTAAGGGAGATACTCCCGTCGCTTCTTTAGAGAACACTTCACCACTGGTGAACTAGCCCTATACCTAAGCGTGTGACCTGAGTTCAGAGGTAATGGCCATGTCTGAGAAGGAAAAAGAGGAGTACCCTGTCGCTACCCTTCATAGATTCCTGCAGGAGGCTTCGACGGAATTCAATCGATTTCGCACTCAGGCCAAAGTCAACCTGATCGGTTCCATTATACTGCTACTTTTCCTTTCGCGCTTCCTTATCTTTGTCTTTGTAAACCTTGGCCCTCCTCCGTTCAACATGCGCCCGTTCCACCGTGAGGAAGGTTTTGACTTCGATTACGCAGATTTGTTCCTACTGTTGGCGTCGTTAGTGGCCGTCCTGTGGTCTCTAAATGTCTGGATCAAACAACGGAATTTTGTCTCAAGATGGGGAGAGAGATTTGAGAAACTCGATTCGTTGGAAAGGCAATTACTCCCCGACGAAAAAGACTAGTGTGCGGAACCCGATGCATCTTCGGTGTACACCGAAAGTGGCGTTCACTTAAATGTCGACTTGAAGTTGAGGTTGGTTCCGTGGAACTTCAATGGACACAACGGGACCGTTCAAGACGTCGGCGAACCCAACGTGTCCATCGAGTCTGCTGTGGCCGTTGCGAATATTCATGGGCCTCACCTTTCTTTACGCAGGGTTACAGCACCTAACCGATCCTTCATACTTCGACCCCTCCAGGGCAGGATATATCGGAAAACTGGTGGTAGGGTATGCAATCGGATCGCCGATTCACGCATTCCTGATGGGGGTAGTTGAGCCAAACGCTGTTGCCTTCGGCTACACAGTTGCCGTCGGCGAGGTTCTGGTAGGAATCGCTGTTCTGACGGGATTCCTCTTCAGGATTGCGGCGTTCGCGGGACTCCTACTCAACTTTACGTTCTATCTCTCAGCTACATGGAATGCGTTTCCGTTCTACTTCGGTTCTGACATCGTCTTCGTCATGTGCTGGTTAACCCTATTGTTGACGGGCCCACAACTGAAACATAGCGTCGACGGCGTCTTGGCAACGCGCTCTCCGTCCTTGAGCTGGTTAGTATCCAAACCATCCCAGGGAAGTCTTCAGACGATTGATGTGAAACCTATCAAAAGCGAAACGATTGAGGTTCAGCTTCCAGTTCCTAGCAAGGCAAAACTATACTCGAACCAAGTGCGTGAAATAAACAGCGCATTCGACCGAATCAAGCAGCAGTTCATTTTGCATCGTGAGACTCAAGCTATGCTTGAGTTCGTGCGAGTATTCGTCATAAGCCTAGGTGTGGATCGAAACGACGCTGCAACGATCCTTACCGCGCTTCAGAATATCCTTAACAGGCGTCCGACCGGCGGGACAACGAACAATCTAGGAGAGGCCGTTACACGATGACAAACACTGAGGAAAGCGAACAAATTGCAAAGAGATTGGTTACGGTCTATGGGTTACGCCTTCCAGACGACGTGATAAAGTCATGCCTCACTGGGCGACCCAAGCTCTCGATATTGCTTTCCCGTGCATCCTTTCGACATGACGTCGATGCTCGAACCCAACAGCGGTCTCGTATCCAACGAGAACGTAGAAACTTCCTTCGAACCATGTTAGGTCTAGCAGCACTCTCTATCTCCGCACTCACGTTGTTTGAGATTTCATCTTTCTTAAGCCAGCCAACCCCAACCACGCCCTACAATTCCAACGCTGCGCAGCCAGTGCCCTACTTCCCAAACAGCGCCCAGACCACAAGCCCCGCGTCGAACCCTGCGTCTCAGGGGCCAAGACTGTTAGCGAACGCATCGAACATTCCATTAAACCAATCATCAGCTCTCAACGACCCCACCTATGGCCCAATAATTCTGATCCACCTAGATAACGGAAAATTCGTAGCCTTCAGCTCAATATGTACGCACGCTGGATGCCAAGTTCAGTTCGACCCATCCATGGGGGACATGATCTGTCCTTGTCACGGCGCGGTATATGATCCAAACAACAACGCCCAAGTCATAAGCGGCCCAGCACCATACCCGCTTCAGAATGTGCCTATACAATATGACCCGTCAACGGGCAACATCTACGTGACCGGCTGACTGTTATGAGGTAACGCAACACGCCCGCTTCGAAATACGTTCATCAACGCGACGGCGTCAAGGAACTTCACAGAGTGTTAAGAAAAAACTAACTTACAGTTTCTTTTTCTCGCGTCTCTTGCAGACGACTTTCCACGTAAGCCATCCTACCAGCAGAATTATCGTGATGTAGACGGCGATGTTGATGTAGGTGAATGTTGTGACGATCGTCTCCCAGGACGAGCCCAACCACCAACCCAAGTAGACAAGGGCAATGTTCCAAGGCAAACACCCCGTTAGGGTGCATAAGGCAAATTTCCATTTATCCATACGGCAAGCTCCAGCGGGAAACGAGACCAACACACGCGCTCCTGGAACCAACCTTAGACCAGCCACCGCCCTCGGCCCGTAAATATCAAACCATGCCTTAACCCTCTGAAGATGCCGCGCTCCCACGTAAGGCACTTTCACTTGGCCGCTGACTAGAGGGTTTCCGAGTTTCCAGCCAACAGAATAATCGATAAACGACCCAATGAGAGCCGCGATGGTGCTGAAGAACACAACCGGCCAAAACTGTAACACCCCACGCGAAACAAGGTACCCAGCCAGGGGAAGGATAACCTCGCTTGGAACCGGAAACGCCGCAGCTTCAAGCAACATCAAAGAGAAAATACCGAGGTAACCTGCTCCTGAGGCTAATTGGATTATGTGGGTTGGGAGGTTGGTGATTAGAGGTATCAGCCCCCCCGACCCTTCCCGCCCGCCAGTTTCGGTGAGGTCTTCAAGGTAGTCCGTGACTACGAAAACGACTGGAAAAATCACCACCAAAACGATGAGCAGGTTGCGAACCCAGCGTTTCATCCAGTAAACCACGCGACTTAACGAATGAAATCCCTGACCGAGAAAAAGAATGTGATTGAATGGTTATTCATGTAAACCCACTTCAGAAGTTTCGCTGGAAAAAGAAAGAAGTCGCACAAATCGAAGTTAAGGGCGATAATGCTTGATTTTAGTGCTTGATTTTAGTACCCAACGCAGACTGATTGAAAGCGAAATAAAGGTAACCATTGTCACTTTAGCGACATGAAGTTCACCATCAAGTCCGGAACTAAGCGACCTCCGCACCCCACATCAGGAGAGGCACTGCGTCTTAGGGCTCTTAGCGAAAAGGGAAGGATCTCCCGCCTCTCACGCGTGCGGGAACTTGTTCTTGGATTCCAAGACGGCTTGCTTGTCCCCTTAGCCGTTGTTACGGGTTTAGCCGCCGCGGCCTTCAGCCCAGTCACCGTCATAGTAGGAGGCCTGGCGGAGGCAGTTGCTGGGGCGCTCGCGATGGGTACTGCCAGCTTCTTAGCCAGTCAGGCCGAGTACCAATTGTTCCAATCAGAGATTGAAGATGAAACATCGCAAATCAAAGCCCATCCAGAAGTGGAGCGTCTGGAACTCGAAATGCTATTGAGAGAAGAGGCTCTCAACGCGGAAGACGCAAGGTTGGCGAGTGAAATCATCTCTCGGTCCACCACTTCCCTAAACAAAACAATGATGGAGAAGGAATTAGGCCTACCATACGAAGAAACGAAGGGGGAACGTAAGGACGCAATCGTCGTAGGTTCATCCTACGCAGGCGCCGCCCTCATACCGCTCTGGCCGTATCTTCTCTGGCCATTGGCCCTCGCACTACCAGTCTCGCTCGTAACGACCGCGTTCGCTCTGTTTGCATTGGGCGTGGTAAAGGGGCGTGTGGCTAGGATGGCGCTACTTCGAAGCGGGATTCAGGTGCTACTAATCGGAGGCGGCTCCGCCGCAATCGGATATCTCATCGGAGCCCTTGTCCCGCGACTATTCGGGGCCTGAGCCCACAATTTCCGACGGCCCAGTTATGCTTAAAGTAAGACTGAAAAGATGACACCTGCGATTCCAATTGCAAGACCAGAACACTGCTGTGGTCATGCAGGTCATTCCGGTGAGCATACATCAGGACCAATTCTACGACATCCAGTTCTACTATGAGGTGGACCCGAAGAAAACTCCGCAATCCTGTAGGCTTGGGCCAGAAGCCGTACCGTCAGGCGTCTGTCCGGGCATGCGAGTCCGCGTGAAGACGATGCTAAACACAATCCTTAGCCTTGAATCGATCACATGACGACACCTGTATCCAAGCTCCCCAAAAGCGTGTGTGGGTCCGGAGTCCACCATAATCGTGACCACGGTGGCCTCCGGGCCCAATTTCTACCGAACAATCGTCAGTAATCCTTTTCCCGCTGCATCGGCGGAGGAAGCATGGTCGTTCTAAACGAGTTCTCCGCAATTGAGACATTTGTATGGAGGTGTAAGATATCCTCCAACATCGTTACCGCAGTACGGACATCTTCGAGTGGAAGACATTTCGGATCTAAGACGCGTCAGCGTCCAAGAATATTCAAAAGATTTGGGACATCGTTTGTGACAAGAAGAAATCTGTCCGCGGCAATGAATTATCGTATCTAAAGGCATGTTGAAGATTACCCAAAATCGCGATACGCCATGCCACGAATAATTGACCTGGGAACTGCATACTACAAGTGCGCTCAGTGACTAAGAACAGCTCGCACGGCACGGTTGCCGACCGTGTGTGACATCAATGGTGCGGGCGACTGGAATTAAATTTCGAACACTCCGAAACCTTTCAGTTATAGTCTCGCTCAAATCTTTTGTCTCTCCGAAGGTTTTTCCGTTTGAAAGTACTACTGAAGTTACTGCGAGAGTATCGTGGGGGGAAAGTTGAGTATCTTGAGTGAGCAACACGCGCGACGTACGTTACTGTCCGACTTTATCTTGGGGAGTCAAGATGGTCTTGTGAATGTTCTCGGCATCATCCTGGGGTTGTCTGCGGCTACTCAAAATATCCGGTTGATCTTTGTCGCGACTCTGGCTGCATTAGGAGCGGAGTCCATGTCTATGGGTGCGGTAGCCTACACGTCCACGGCCTCGAGGCGGCGATTATACTTGAGAGAGACTGAACGTGAGAAGGGTGAAATGCGAGATCTTCCCGGCCAGGAGCGACATGAAGTACTACAAATCTTGAAGGGATGGGGGTACGGGGGAGAGGAGCTTGAAGACGTGGTAAGTCGGATCGTTGCGAACCCAAAAGCGATGCTGGAGTTCATGATGTCGTACGAGCTTGAACTGGCCCCGGTTGGAGAGAAGGAGGCTCGAAACAGTTTCCTAACTGTCCTAGCCTCAACGTTCGTAGGCTCTGTTGTTCCCATTATACCGTTTCTGTTTGTTGGAGGCAATATTATGGCCGGAGCAATCGGCGCTGTCGTTATCAGTGGATTAGCTCTGTTTCTGATCGGGTGGTTTGGGGCCAAAGCCACCACGGGATCACTTTGGAAGAACGGCCTGCAAATGGCCGCAATTGGTTTAGCAGCCGGGTTCGCGGGCTTCTTGATCGGCCACTTTCTAGGTGCCACTCCTGGGTGATAATCCTATAAGTGATTTAGATCTCTCAGGGTTACCACACGCTCCTTCCCACACATAAAAATTCGTGAGCGACGGACTAGAGTAAAATGGACACGCTGTATGCTAGACAAGTATCACGCGTTTCATATTGACTAAGTTCCCTACCTGTATCAGCCAAAATGTGGTTGTCAGAAACCGTTGGTTATCCATTTGCTCTCTTCCTCTACGTGAGAAAAGCCCCGATGTTTTTTCAGTAGTGAGAACTACTCGGGACTTTGAATTACCTGGGATAATTTATGTGACCTTTAGAGATACGTACTCAGTTTAGAGGTGGTACTATGAAAGTTGTCGTCACGTCCGATCAACACTTGGGTTACGCAAACTCTGACAAGGCAGCGTTCAACGCATTCCTCGATAACCTTAGTCAACGAAGCGATGTTACGCACCTCGTTCTTCTTGGAGATGTGGTGGATATGTGGAGGAGAGATGCTTCGGGGGTATTCCTGGAACACCACGACACAGTTACTAAGCTTCTTGCTCTCAAGTCTAAAGGCGTCCAGATATTTTACGTAGCGGGAAACCATGATTACCATGTGGTGGATCTTACCAACCCAGCATACCCCTTCAAGTTCCTCAAGGAGTTGACTTTGACTGATGGGCCAGTCACTTATCGTCTCGTTCACGGATACGAATTCGATCCCGAACAGAAGATACCTTTTATGGCGTTCTTGTGTCGAGTAATGTCCGACACAGGCGGGGCCTTCGAGAGTAACTTATGGGTAGATTTCCATAGCGCGAAGACTATTCTCTCGAAGATGGAACCTTCTTTCGTAAAAGCAGATCTCGCAAAGGTAGCTCAGCGGCTTCATCAGCGGCCGGAGGATAGACTAAAGGGATCAATCAACAAAATCAATTCGACGGCATGTAATTCCGTCAAGCCCGGGGAAGTTCTCGTATTTGGTCATACCCACGTTCCATTCATCAATAAAGCAGAAAACGTAGCCAACACCGGTTCTTGGGTTAAAGACGCCGCCGTCTACAACACCTACGTGGAGCTTAGCGGTGGAAAACCCAAACTCTTCGTATTCGGTGGACAAGAAATAACCGACCGCACAGAATCTTCACAACTTCAGCCTCATTCTTCCATCACTTCGCGTATAAGAAAAATGATACATCCAGCAGACATAAAATGAGATTTTGTTAGCTTATTTGCCAGACTAACCTGTCTTCCTTTGTTCTGGTTCCCTTCGCCTTTTCGACCAGGTTCCCAATTGGGAATTTGCTTCCGGTTAGCCCATATTAGCGAGGTGGGTATACGACTGATGCTGATTCTCTTGGAGATTCCAGTGACAATCTACACGCTAAACCATCAACTGATCTACGATTTACTTGGAGAGAGCAGGGGAAGCCTAGGTACGCGGAAGCAATTGACAAGTGACTTGGCCGTTAGGTACGACAGCGCCAAAATCAGAACAGCTTTCGGACTTGCCGAAATGGTTCAGATAACTTTGATCCTACCCGAAGATATCCATGAAAGAGTTGGGGCGAGTCTTATTGCCGATTGGCTGCTCAAGAAACTCAACACGAGGACGGCCCAAGTAATCAAATTAGAAATCAACAAGGTTCCCGTGGAACTTAACGAAGACGAGATCAAGAGAGCGGTATTGGAGAGAATCACGAAGACAAGCTAGTAAAACCCATCGGGGCGCTTAAGTTGAGTCATTTAGGATACTTAGTCGCCATGAGAAATGTGTCATTTTCAAACATCGTATAGTTCGTCCGAATGAGTTCCTTCGAACCTAGCAATTTGAATCGTCGCCCGTCCTTCGAAGTGTGTGTGCACCGTGAGATCGACACACGAAAACTCCTACCCACGGGGTACGTCGCACCCGCAAACCTCGTGTTATTCGATCGACCCGTTATTCTCAGGAAAGGTCCTATTTGTGAAGCACGACTTCAGAGTTCTCAGCGATCGTTAGTTCATGCCATCTTCGGTCAAACCTTCCCTTCCTGAGGGCTCTGATTCGCATGAGGTCGCGCGTTTCTTCAGCTCCCTCTTCAACCTTGAAATCAACGATTCCGTCAGCGGCTGCTTCGAGTTGTTTGTACGCCCAAGGGCTGTGAATTCCGCTAATGAATGCAATCAGCTGCGTTATCTGTCTCGGCTTGGCCATGGGAATTGGTCTGGTTAGAAAAAGTTCGACCCAATTCTTCTCATCGTTAAACCTGTCCAGAATTGAATTGTTATCTGTTATAACCAGAAACTCAGGAGCAGCCCTTTCGACCATCGCTTCCCTTCCCAACCAAAGGCTCAAGTCAGCTACTTTCAATGATTCCGGGCCAGCCTTTTCCTTTGACTTCTGCCCTATCGAAGGCGAGTAGAAGTCAGTAACCCATAATCGGTCCTTCTGTTCGAGCTCCTCAACAGAAATGCCCAGTTGCCGAAGCTGAGAGCGGAAATCATCGGGCGGCTGCGTGTGCGCAATATAACTAACACTTCCTCCAGTCTTCAGCCATCCAGCCGCAATGGTCAGCGATGCGTTGTACCATATCGATGCAGGGTCAAATTCAACAATAATATTCGAGCCGGGCGGAATCGGCCCACTGGTCAAGTCTTCGATTAACGGAATCCGTGGCAAAGCTTCCAACACGAAACCTTGGAACGAACGAAGAATTGTAGGTTTTGGTTTGTGTGCGCAGACACAAGAATGCAATAGATTGAATAGTTGTCGCAAAGCGTGGTAGCTTGTTGAGGAATGCGTTATGCATATTCGTCATCCACAACAAGAGGACTACTACCGGATCATTACTGTCGTGAACGACTGGTGGGGTGGACGCTCGATGACCGGAATGCTGCCGAAGCTTTTCTTTATCCACTTTCGTGACACCAGTTTCATAGCGGAAGTAGATGGTGAAATAATCGGCTTCCTGGTAGGTTTCCTCTCGCAAACATACCCGGAGGAGGCTTACGTTCACTTTCTTGGTGTGCACCCGGACTTTCGAAAGCAGGGAGTAGCTCTAACGCTCTACGAACACTTCTTGAATGAAGTGCGAAAGCGCGGTCGCAAAACTGTTCGTCTGGTTACCGTGACGGTTAACAAGGAGTCGATAGCCTTTCACTTGCACATTGGCTTCGAAATTGAACCACAGGAAACGAAGGTAGATGGAATACCGTTCTATCAAAACTACGATGGCCTAGGCGGTGACCGCGTATTATTCGTCAAACGATTATCTGACTAGAACTCTAGATACTAGCCCAGAACTTTTTCGTCTTTATGTGTGCGCACACCTTGACTCACACGCACAGTGCCGTGACTCTCCCTAGTCGACCCGGGTGACTTCGCTTGGGCCGCTTAATCGGTTAGGTTAGTTGAGTTCTCAAAAATGCAACGGTTCGCTCCCAAGCAAGCTTAGCCGCGTCGGAGTCGTACGCGGTTGGAACATTTTCCTCGATGAACCAGTGTTTTTTGCCAGCGTATGTATAGAATGTAACGTTTTTTCCAGCGGCAAGTAAACTCTTCTCAAGGGAGCTAACCTCCTCAGTCGGCTCGTAGCTGTCGTTGTCCGCGAAGTGCCCTATGAACGCAGCCTTGGCTTTATCGAACTCCCCGGTTCCGGTGCCATAGAAAAGCACGACGGCGCTGACAGTATCTGGTCGGTTACAGGCTAAAGTGAGCGCGAATAGAGCACCCAATGAGAAGCCGATGACTCCGATTCGATCACCGCTGAGTCTCGGATCGGATCGCAAGTAGTCCACAGCTTCGACAACCTTTCGATCCGCCGCCTTACGGTCTAACTTGGAACTCAAACTCTCTGCTTGCTCGATGGTCTTTGCAGTGGCGCCAGAGTAGAGGTCTGGGGCGTATGCGAGGAAGCCTTCTCCCGCCAATCTGTCGCAGACCTGCTTGAAGAATTCGGTCAATCCCCACCACGCGTGGATGACAATAATTCCAGGACCTCGGCCTGTTGCTGGAACAGCCATGTAGCCTTCAGGATGTCCGCGTTCGGATTCTTCCTTCCCCAAGCTTCGTCGACCGACTCGAATTCGGAGTGTTTCCTATTTGAGCTCTTCTGGACAAAGGGCGGCCCAGTGTTGTGGGTGGGGTTCTCATGGTGTGCACACAGGAAAATGACGGTTGAATGCGAATTAGATAGATTGCGGTCAGACTGTCATCAATAGTGCCTGTCATACGTTGCTGTTAGTTAGTTCGAGGACAACTTCTTCGATCTCTTTGCCTCGGGCATTTGCAAAACCCTTCCCGTGACCGATGATTTTGAAGCCACATTTTTTCAGGACGCGGATGGAGGCAACATTATCTTTTGAAGCGCGTGCATAAATGGGGTTCACTTTCAGCTCGCGCAAGAACTTTGAAAGTGCTTTCGTGGCAATGCCTTTTCCCCAGTGTTCTCTTCCAATCCAATAGGTCACTTCTCGTTTGCCAAACTCTTGGTCAATGAAGCTCGCGATCGAACCGACTACATTCCCATCGAAAAGTATGGTTCTCTTAACTATCGTCTCGTCACCCAGAATTCTTTTCCAGTGCGCGTCGAAGGCACTTCTATCAGCCGGATTCTTGGCTGTGAACGCCGCCATGTAGACGGCGGGCGGGTCTGACTCGTACTCGAAAAAGATGGGTAGGTCAGTTTCTTCGACATCTCTCAATGTTACATCGTCTGCCAAAACTCATCCTAACCTCAGAGAAGCTGACAATATTGATAAGTGAACAAGTCTTGGTGGCTGGTCTAGTGAAGCACGCAACTGAATTTGAACCGTCGTCGTTAGAGAGTGTGTGTGCATCTCACGGTGCAGGCATCAGGAATTGAGCCGTATGTTTGGGTAATTTTCGAAGTAGTATGCACCACCGGCCATATACAATTGCGCCGATTCAGATTTGGCTCTCTATTTTCTACTCTGCGGAGTATTCTCGCTTTCTTGTTGGGAATAAAGGTTTGAAGCCTGCTTCTCTCGCGTGCTCAATGGCTTTCTTCTGTTCGATTTTGTCAAGTTCTTTGTACTTCATGGCGGCGTTCAGGACCAAAGGCCATAATCGAATATCACATGGGAGGGAGTAGGTGGCTACTGGTGCCTGGGATAGTGTGAATGAGACCGCTTCTAACACCTGCCTTTCAATGTCAATTGGCTCATACCATGTTGAGTACTTCTTCTTTCCAGGTTTCCATCTGCTCTTCGCTATTGCTTTGATGGCAATGACAGCCATATCCCTCTGATTAGCTTCTTTTAGGATAGGCCTGAAGTCGTTTTCCGGCGTCGGGTTGGTCATGCTGGCCAAGTTTACAGGCAGCAGAACGGAGTCGAAGTCAAATCTCTCGATTGCTCTCTTGAGGACTCGCATGTCTTTGTGGCCCGTAATCCCGATGTGATTGACTAACCCCGTTTCCTTGGCCTCTTGAATAGCTTGTATGGCCCCGTCTTTCCCAAGGGACGTTTTCAGTTCCTGTAAACCACCAACCGCGTGCAGCTGATAGAGGTCGAAATTATTTACTTCGAGCCTTCTCAGGCTCCGTCGGAGTTCTGCCCAGGCTCTCTTCTTGCTCCTTTCCATAGTCTTCTCCGCTACAAAGAGCCTCTTCCTATACCTCCTCAAACAAGATGCGAGTCTGAGTTCTGCTTGACCATAGCTTGGGGCCACATCCACCGTATTGACTCCGTATCGGAGAGCAATCTTCACAGCCTCGTCAGCCTTTTTCTGACTCAGTTCACCCAAACCACAGCCACCCAAGGTTACAATTGACGCTCTCCATCCTATTCGGCCTAAGCGTCTCCGTTGCAGAAGCAAAGTGTCTCAACTCAAGTTCAAGCTGCTACGTGTGCCCTTTAAGGGCTTCAGAATAGTCCAGTTCACGGAGTTTGATGTCTGAGATCTGCAGGGATGAGAACTGGGACATACTTGGATTCGCCGAAAGATTCTGGACGCGGGACGTGAAGATTGGACGTGTCAATTGAGTGTTGGTCGGGACGATTTAGCCAACAGAAGTCCGTCCAGGAAAAAAGAAGTTCCCTCATTTCGATCAGGCTTGGATTTCAACACGTCAATCCAGCGTCGGTTGTGCCTAAGGCGTAATCACATTGGTCCCATTGTCCAATATGCGCTAGTATCCGCGCAGGTCTAACGCGAATGCAAGCCCGTTATTGTCGATAACCTCGGAGGTTGGATTCACACGCGAGGCCCTAAAGTTGAGGATTGCAACCGAGCAAATTGGCATCAACATGAGTTTGTCGCGAATCCCTACGCTATTTTAACGGTCGCAGCCTTCACCTTGTAAACAAGGCTTACCGCGCACCATGTCGTTTGACGAATCCCTGGGCGAGTCAGAGCCGATCCTTTGTCATAATGCGCTACATTGGAACTTCGCGAATACTCAAGCGTTGCTTTGACCATTAACAACCGTCATTGTATCCCCTCGTCACGAGTTAATCCAAGGATCAGGCTTGAAGTTTCGGTCCTACGCCGCTCTTCTGTTTCTCGTCATGATCTTCCTACTTACTCCAATCCTCCCTGGCTTTAGTACTCCTACACGTCCAGCCACTCCATTTGGAACCGCTAACCAACCGTCGGAACTAACGGTTTGGTTCGATTCTCCACAAACCATCAGTTTCAATTCCCTACAAACCATAAGTTCTGAACCTTGTGTATACTTGTTCGTGGTCTACGCCAAAACACTAAGCGATTTATGGATCACAAATCTGCATTGGAATTTCGGCGACGGTTCAACACTAAATGTTTCATCTTCAGCTTGGAGTTTCATCAGCGATACACGTTCTCATCTTTACCAGTCGATGGGAAACTTCACTGTCACTGTTACCGCTTACGATATCGCTGGTAACAGCGGAACCGCCACAGTAACTCTGACTGACGTCGCACCCGGAAGTTGCAGAGCAGACCATGGCACGACAGACGGATCGCCTATCCTCACAAACGCTATGGTTCAGAATCAAGCTACAAGTTTGCAGTTGCCCTCCGGAGGTCAGATATACCTTTTCGGCTTCGTTACGGGGGGCGGTGCCTCGAGTAGCCAGTTCAGCAACGGAACGTACGCTTCAGTTTCGAATGCTGACGGGAATCTAGGGGAGTTGGCGGTGACTACGAGCAACATGAACTATTACACAACCCAAACCAGTGACTACGCTATAGGCGGTGTAGGAGTCTCAGGCTTTTCGTCATTCACCGAATCATATGGAAACGATTCAACACCCGGTTCACCCGGAACTTCCGACCAGTTCAAAGTGGTCACATCAGGAAGCTTAGTCGTGGTGTTCGCCCTTGGAGGAGATGAACAGTGCCTAAGCGTTTCTGGGCTTCCAGGCTTTACCATCGACGCCACGAACATCAATTCTCCAGGCCTCCCCAATGTCATAACGATAGGGCACGCCTATCTTAACGCAGGTTATTACACAGTCAGCGAGCAGACTCAGCAATGTGCCGCCGGGCAAGATCCTAACAACGCGGGAAACCTCATTGGAGTATTCGTCTTCCAGCCAGCCCAAGGCGCAACAACTCGCCCCAGCCTAGAGAAGCTTCGCCCCCAGTCATAACCGGCGTAAGCGAATAACGACAACGAACAAGACGATCATCCTCAACAGTTCAAGTTCCGGTAGCGCATCGCCACAAACCGTTCAACTGAGCGTTGGATGCATGGACACTTACGCATGCAACGTGAACACCGCCGCGTCAACAATTTTCGAGGACGGGCCCAGGACGGGTTGTAGTTGCACTTCTTAGTTCGCTAAATTTTGTTTGAGAATTTCAAGGCAGGTTAAATAAGAAACCCTATTCCTAGGCGCAGGCCGAGCATTCTGAGGCGCGTAGTGAAAATGGACTTCTAAGTTTAGTGTACGCGAAAAATGGTTGGAGACTGATGAAATACAAGTGGGTCGTCCTTACGGTAACTACCGTGGGGGTGTTGATGGATGGTATCGACTCACGAATAGTCATAATCGGTATTCCTCAGGTTGCGGCGGCATTGCACGCAGACATCGAGCAAGCCATCTGGTTCACTCAATCCTACGTCCTCGTGGGCACCATTGTGCTGCTGCTCATCGGAAGAATGACGGACATGGTGGGCAGGGTAAGAATCTACACGACCGGATTCGCGATCTTCACCATCGGCTCGGCCCTCACGAGCCTTTCTCAGGATCCGAATCAATTCATTCTCTGGAGAGGAGTGCAAGGGCTTGGAGTTGCGATGCTGTTCGTAAACAGCGTGGCGATGATTGTAGATGCGACTCCCAGAAAAGAGCTGGGGCTTTCTCTTGGCATTAATCAGATTGCGTTTAGATTCGGCGCAATGGCTGGGTTGACATTAAGTGGGCTGATTCTAACATTCTTCGACTGGAGAGCGCTTTTCTACGTGAACATCCCCATAGGAATCTTCGGAACGTTCTGGGCGCACCGTAGGCTGAAGGAAATAGCCAAAATAGAGAAGAAGACCCGAGTGGATTGGTTTGGGTTTGCAACCTTTTCGATTGCGATTACGAGTTTTGTGCTTGCGCTAACTTACGATGCGTATGGATTGTCCGAAGCGACCGTGGTTTATGGGCTGTTGGTCGTCAGCGTGGTGACTCTTGCAAGCTTCATCGTATACGAGAGGAGAACGAAGCACCCACTGCTCGACTTGAGTCTGTTGAGGATACGAGAATTCACTGGAGGAGTGATCGCTCAACTGCTGAACGCAATAGCTTGGGGAGCGTTTCTTCTCTTGCTCAGCCTTTACTTGCAACTGATTCTCAACATGAGTCCTCTGGCGGCTGGAGTAGGGATAATACCCTTTGACATAGCGTTTCTCATCTGCGGTCCCTTAAGTGGAAGATTGTCCGACAAGTTCGGACATCTGCCATTCACGACTACCGGGCTCACTCTTTCGAGCTTTGCGCTGTACCTTTTCTCCACCGTCACGATTACCACCCCAATATCGATAGTGATTCCTTACATGATGCTCGTCGGAGCAGGCATGGGGCTGTTCGTTTCTCCAAACATGAGCTCGATAATGAGCTCCGTACCTCAGAAACGAAGAGGAATCGCATCCGCATTCAGAGCAACCTTCTTCGAAGTTGGTTATGTGATCAGCCTGAATGCTGCAGTGCTCATAATGACCCAGGTAGTTCCGTACCAATTAATAACGCAAATTGTATCATCGATAAATCCGCTTACGATAACCGCCTCGGACAAACTCCTCTTCATGAAAGGACTCAGCAGCGCGTATTTCTGGCTCGCAATAGTCAACGTTGCTGCGATTGTACCTTCAGTGCTCAGAGGACACTCAAAGTACAAACCAAAAGTAAGAATCATAGAGCAAAACATCCACGGCTAAGTGCCCAGGCGCGTCTTCCACCTACCAAGCAAGACCTCACACGGCAGAAAAGGCCGCAGCTTCGCCAAACCCATCATAAACTACCAGGCAGCCATGAAAAGGTGTACCCTCTTTTGCGTAGTCACGGGAAATGTCGCAATTGTGGGAATAGTGTACGCCGGTACTGTCTCAGGGCTACGGCATCCGGGTGCGTGTTTGGGTTTTTACAACACAAATCAAAGTTTGAGTTTCATTTCCCACGAACGTCTGAACCCGCGTCGAATATACACTCCCCTCCCCATTGAACTTGCATGTAATCTAATCTCTTCATATCCGTTCCTTTTGGCCCATTTTACCCCTTCATCAACGATCCTAGAAGCTAGACCCCGTCCACGCCATTTGGGTTCAGTGTACATCGAAAGAAGAAAGGGTTGCACCAAATGTTGCACCCCCGGCCGCGAAACGATCGGTCGCAACCACACAATTCCACCAGCGACTATATCTCCGACACGTGTTTTCGCTACCCACCCTACAACGCTACCAGCTTTCAATTTTGACCGTAACCAACCGCGGAAAATTCGACTCTCCTCGACGAGTTTCGCCCTGTTCTTTTCGCCAATATCAGTCCACATGGATTGGCGTTGGCGAACGAGTATGTCGAGGTCACGAAGCGATACAGGTCGGAGTTTGACGCGGGCTTTCAGCGGTCTTCGGGATCTTGGTTCCAACCTGTCTTCAAACCTACATTAAGGATAAGGATCCAACCAGGTCTGTGACATCGTATCGGCTGTCATGTTATACTTTGCTCATAGCGGCCCACGCCTGGGGCCTATGATGTGAGCAACAGAATTTGGATCTTGATTTATGTGTGCCCCACCACGGATAGGTTAGTTGAGTTTCTGAAATATTTGTAGGTGCGAAGACCATGCCAAGTATGGAGCCTTCGATTGAATACGCTGATTTTTCGAAAGTTGACATGAGGGTCGGTCGAATAGTCAGGGTTGAAGATTTTCCCAAAGCCAAGAACCCCTCGTACAGGATATGGGTGGACTTCGGCGAGCTCGGCATCAAGAAAACTGCCGCCCAGTTAACGAGGTACACGAAAGAAGAGCTCTTGAATCGTCTAGTGATAGCCGTGGTCAACTTTCGACCTAAGCAAATTGCAGATTTCCTCAGCGAGGTTCTGATTTTAGGAGTTGACGACGAGTCAAAATCCGGCGTGGCCATACTTCAACCAGAAACCAGCGTCCCACTTGGACGACGCGTCTACTGACCATGCATTTACGACTCATTGGTAGTGCCTGTTGGTCAATGTGGACCATTTGGTCCTCATCTCTGCCGTAGGGGTTGTCTTGATTCGTCGTCGTTACTAACGGTGCGCACACACTTTCACGAACGACGAACCACAACGGGTCAATTTGCGACGCTCGCACCAGCGCACACTTCAAGTGAACGACGACGGTCCGATTTTGGATGCCCGCACCAGTAGATGCACACACGAAACGATCGACCGGTGGAAGACTACTCCAAGGTGACTTCGAAGTTTTTTCCGATCTTTAATGGATGCCATCGCGAATCGAAAGAAACATTTCGCATACGCCTGAACCGAATAATGTTTCTCGTTTCTTCTCCTGACTCATCAAGTTCGAAATCAACAACCCCTTCGACAGAGCCTTCTAGCAGTCTGTACACCCAGTCGCTGTGAATTCCTCTCATGATACCGATAATTGATGTCGACTTCCAGTAGAAAGCCCTTGGAATGATTCGTGTGAGCAGAAATTCGACCCAGCTCTTCTCGTTATCGTTGAATCTGCCAAGCACCGAGCAATTGTCCAAGATTCTCAAGTATCTTGGAATTGTTGCGTCGGACATCAGCTCTTTGAGGCCTTGTGAGAAAATGATGCTCAGGTCTGCAACTTTCAGAGAAGGTTGTTGGAGCTTTTCATTGGATTTCTGTCCCAACTGGCACGTATACCAGTCCCAAATCTCTAGCTTTCCATTTGCTTCAAATTCCTGCACGTCCAAACCCAGTCTTTTGAGTTGGGAGCGCAGGCTGTCTGGCGGCTGAGTGGCTAAAGTATATCCGACCTCTCCTCCAGCCATTAGCCATCCCATTGTAATCGCGAGCGACGCTTCAAACCAATGCGATGAGGAATCAAACTCAACCAAAATATTGGATCCGGGCGGGACCGGCTCAGCAATCAGTTCCTCGATTAATGGAATCCGGGGCATTTATCGAACACTCGATTACCCTGTCAAGAAGCCGTAGTTGTGGCTTTCGTTTGTCAGTTTTTCGTGTGTATGCGCACCAGCTATACTACACACGCAAAACGAGCTACGAATGGACGGTTCAATCGCGCTACATTGGCATCTAATTGACTTCAGATAAATTTAAGAAATTGAAAACATTGGTCAGATTATGAATCCTGTAGTCCATTTTGAAATGCCCGCAGAGGATAGGAAACGTATGGTTAGCTTCTATGCGAGCGTATTTGGTTGGCAAACCCAACAGCTGGGCCCCGAGATGGGAGACTTCGTTCTTGTCACTACTACCGAATCTGACAACAACGTTCCAAAGAAACCCGGCACGATCAATGGAGGTTTTTACCAGAAAACGGGTGATGTGTCCCAAACCACCACTGTGACAATTCAGGTGGATAACATCAAAGAGCACATGAAGAAGATTGAAGCAGCGGGTGGAAAATTGTCTGGTGAACCGATGGAGATACCTGGTGTGGGTTGGTTTGTTTCGTTTTTTGATACGGAAGGCAATAGAGTAAACATGCTTCAACCCCACTGAGAATATCAACGGTTACAAACCTAGAGTTCTGTTTGCATGAGGTTTAAGACGGTTCGTGATTTAGCGGAGGATAGGTCACAGTTCAATTTCGGACGCTCGCACCACTAGTACCACTAGTACCACTAGTACCACACACACGTGTACACCCCTATCAGAGCAATCCCTGAAGCAGAGCGGCTGGCCGTGTGTGGGTCTGGTGGTGCGCGCACACACAAGAAGATAGAACGCCTGAAAGGAGAGTTCGTTTGGTCCCAAGGATCAAGTTCTGCCGCCCGAACGATCAGGCAACACACGAAGGAGGGAACGACGACGAGCAACAGTTCAAATTACGCCTTTAACGTTGGACTTGTCGTAGGAGGCTCAATCATAATCCCACACCTACGCCGGGCGGTCGACAGGTTAGATGAATGCGGAAAATGGAGGAGAGGGAGACGAAACTAATGGAAGAGGGCAAGAAGCGAAGATCCAACAGAAACGAACTCAATCTCATACGAGAATGGTACGATTACAACTCCTACGTACGAAAGAGATACTTTCAAGTCATCTCTAAACTACCAGAGGCGGAGCTGACAAGAGATCGAGGCGCATCATTCCCTTCAATCCTTGATATCTTCACCCACGTACTAGATGCCTATCGATGGTGGTTTCTCTACGTCTACACAGACAAAGTCCATGAAAGGAAGAGGCTTCGAGACACAGGTCTCGGACTCGATGAGATAAAACAAGAAGAGCACAAGATCGACTCCTTTGTCAAGAAATTCCTGCAGAAACTCTCAACAAAAGACCTTGCAAAAGCCGTTGTCTGGCACGAAGTCGACCCCAAAGGCAAGAGATGGACGATTAAGATAACTCTGCGAGACATGCTTTGGACCCTGGTGGGAGAGGAACTCCAGCATAGAGGGGAACTCAACGCATTACTCTGGCAAATCGACATCGACCCCCCAATTACCGAGTGGGTGGACTTCTGGACCGTCGGCGAAGAAAAGTAGAGTTCAAACCACAATCGTGTGCATTGAACCGTTCGTTATTTTCTTGTGTGTGCGCACCAGTTATACCACACACTTTTCGATCGAACGACGGCCCGATTTTGAGGCATCAAGACAACCGCGCTTTGTTGGTGCGCCGCCCCCGCCGCCGAATTTTGGTTTACGGCGTATCGAGATGTTGTGCAGTGAATGTAAAATTCTGCTGAAAGTAAAATCGTATTAAGAGTAACGTGAGATAATTATAAGTTATTTCCGTGATGGAACTTTGACGGATTTACTCACGGCCCTTCAAGTGGTTTTAAGCTAACAATTTCACACGGGAATTTGGTGAGGAATTTTTGGACGTTTTCTTTTATGTCGGATTCGACGATGAATACGGCGTGATGAATTGGAGCTCTGAAGAGATGGCTTGCTAGTGTTCCGGTGCAGTTTGTGTCGAAGAAACGGTGGAATACCTTGACGTTGTTCGTCAAGGCAGATTTATCCGAGAAGGTGTCTGCTAATTGGGATAACTTTTGCTCGCTTAATGCAGGGCACTCAGCAGGTCCATGCGTGTGAAGTATTGCGAACATCAAAGTGAATCTGAAAAACAGGTCGATTGTACTCTAATAAAGTAATCAGTGTGTGTGGGATTGTTGGTGCGGCCGCCGGGATTCGGACCCGGGTTTCCTCGCTGCCGCGAGGCAGCTTTGAGGCTTGGGAAGCCCCCGTCATAGACCAGGTAATCCTCCCCTGAAGCGCGGGGATCTGGACCACGGCTAAGCGGAGCATCTAGAGGGCTCTCGCACTCGGAGGCCAGCCACAACAGCCGCAAACCCACGAACGAGTTGACGAAATAAAAGCATCACTAAATCCCGGGCCACTTCGGAATGTTCCTCTTGCCCAGAACGATTTGCAAATGAGACCCGTGTCTTCAACTCCAGACCGATTTCGTTCGGTTGTCAGTCTGCACCAGCGCTTGATGGGTGGGTCGGGAGTTCAATCATCAGAGCTCTCGCCACGTCGACTGACTCTTCTTTGGCTCTGTCGGCTAAGCGTGACGCTTCTCTGAGAGGCTGGGAGATTTCGCAGAGGGGCTGGATTTTCTTTTCGAAGCCCTTGAAGATGTCTCCGTCAGTGCATATCTCACTCAGCATGCCCTCCATGACGCGCTTTGAATTCTTCGTCACCACATACTCAGCGTAGCTGAATTCAGCGAGCAAGCTCGACAGCCCTTTATCATCAGCGGAAAACTGCTTAGCAGACTGGTTTGAGACCTGCAGCGATTTCTGAACCAACTTGGGTTGGGTCTCAATTTGGTGAATGAATCTTCTAACGTACGCCTCTGTTTCGATGATTGGGACTCTGTCGATCAGGCGCACGCGTGGGAGTGAGAGGAGGGTTTCGATTGGCCTTGCCAACGCTCCATCTATACATGCGCCCCTAGGTTTAAAACGCTTATTCGAACCGTTCTATCGCTACTGCCTATTCCATGAAGCCTTCTGATTGGTCATGGGTTCTCAGCATTCGATGTGTTTTCTTGACCTCTAGTCGTTGAGGCTAAGGTTCCAAGTGCCCCTATTCCAGTAGCTATCAGGAAGAAGTCTCTCATTCCCACATAAAACTGGCTAATTCCCAAGCCGCCTTGTGCGGTGAGCCCAGCGAAAACCGCGAGCAAAGCTTGAGTCGGTAATGTGGCGGCCATAACTGCACCGAGCAACGCCAATCCTATCGACTGGCCCATGAAACGCATCGTCCCCAAAGTTCCAGCGCCCACACCCAGCTTCTCCTGGCTCACAGAGCCCATCACAGCGCTCGTGTTGGGAGACGAGAACAAGCCGAAACCAATCCCAACCACCACAAGCCTCACGACCGTATCCAACCCCGATGACGCCGGATTCAACTCTGAAAACAGGAATAACCCCGCACTCACAATGCCCATGCCCAACGTTGCAATTACTCTCGACCCAATCCGGTCTGAGAGCCAACCACTCAGCGGCGAGAGCAAAGCCATTGGCACAGCCTGCGCAATCAGGAATAAGCCCGCAGACTCGGCATCTAGGCCCCTGATACTTTCCAAGTAAATCGCCATCATCAACGTGACCCCGTTTACTGCAACATAACTCAGAAAAGCGGTCGCATTCGCTGCCGCAAACAACCGGTTTCGCGTAAACAGCGACAAATCCAGCGTGGGAAACCGGGCTAGCTTCTCAATTCGCACGAACAGCAGCAGCATGACAACGCTCAGCCCAGCTAGCAGGATGCTAGGTACTGAGACCCAACCAAACACACCTCCCAGGGTCAGCACAACTAACGTCGAGGCTAATCCTAAGGAGAGCGTGACCGCTCCCGGAAGGTCAAATCCTGTCCCCCTCACGTCAGGCGTATTCTCTTTCAATTTGAGAGTGGTTAACGCGACTACTACGATCCCAATCGGGACGTTCACGAAAAAGATCGATCTCCAACCATAATTCTGAACCAGAACACCTCCAAGCACGGGGCCGACCGTTAGCCCCGTGTACACTGCCATCGTGTTGATGCCCAATGCTTTGCCGCGTTCTTCCCGGGGGAACGTGTCGGTTACGATTGCGGCGCTATTGGCGGAAATGAACGCCGCCCCCAACCCCTGCAAGGCTCTGAAAAGCACTAGCTGTAGATCTGTCATGGACAACGCGCAAAGAACTGATCCAACGGTGAAGACGATGAACCCGACCGTGTAGAACCGTTTCCTTCCATGAAGGTCGGCCAACCTACCCGCATTAATCAATAGCACAGTCAACATGAGAAGGTAGGCCAATTGAATCCAAACCGTCGCCTCCAACCCCAGCTTGATTGAAGCGGCGATGGCAGGAATCGCGATTGTCACCACGCTACCGTCAAACGGCGACATGAACGCCCCAATCGTAGTAATCAGAAGAACAATCCACTTGTAATTCGAACCCGCAACAGCACTCGCTAAGGTTGAACCACTCCACTAGAACTGGAATATCTTAGAGTGTGGGTGTGGTAGTGTCCACCTCGCCTAGAAGCTTTTCTTTGATAATCAAGCCGTTGAGGGCGTCGAATTTCAACTTAGTTGGGGGCGAACCAACGCCACGCTCAACCTTCACGTAAGGCTCTGCTCTGCCTTGAGGATTTCAAGAATTTCTTTCACGATTTTCTCGGGAGGCACGTTTGTCTCCTTGTTGACGAGGTTTCGCACGATGCCCGTTTTATGATAGTAGTCAAGTAAAGGTCGGGTTTGAATTCCGTAAACCTTCAGTCGTTCATTAATCACACTAGGCTGGTCGTCATCCCTTTTGCGCAATTGCCCACCACATCTGTCGCATATCCCTGCAGCCTTCGGCTTGAGGAAACGTTCATTGTAAATTGCGCCGCATTTTCCGCAGGTTTGTCTAGTTGAGAGCCTTTCGATTATCACAGCGTCTGGCACATCCAAATTAACGACCACATCGGGCTTGCTTATCCTCTCCAATACCTCAGCCTGGGGAACTGTGCGCGGGAATCCATCTAGAATGAAACCTTTTGCGCAATCAGCATGCGAGATCCTGCTCTCAAGGAGTTTCCCGATTACCTCGTCGGGCACGAGCTTTCCGGACTTCGAGTAGGATTCGATCTCCTTCCCAGTCGCGGTCTGATTCTTTATCTCCTCTCTGACCAGTTCGCCGGTTGATATGTGCGGGATAGTGAGTTCTTCGGATAATCTCGATGCGTAGGTGCCTTTCCCAGACCCAGGTGGCCCAAACATTAAGATCCTCAAATCTTTCAGCGTCTCCGTGTGAGCGGTTGTGTTTCTTCCAAAGCACAGCCATTATTGAGCACATCGACTGATTTTCGCACGACGCCCTGCCCAGTCTCCGCTGTCAGAAACCATTTCCAATGCAGAGCTAGGAGGCGTTTCTAGGATTTCCCGCGGTGATTACCGTGCTAGGGAAAAATTCGATCATGATTCTAGCTTCAGGCCTGATTTGAAATGTTGGTCGGTCAGCTCCTCGTAGATCTGTTCGAGTTTTGATTGGTCAATATCGTACTTCTCCGAGAGCTGCCTTAACTCAGATGCCGTAAGCCTCCTCAGCTTTCGCCTAGTTTCAGAAAAAGGACTCCGGCCATCTGCTCTCATATCGAGCCTTGCGACGTCAAATCGGGCGTAGTGCCCAAGAGCATCAAAAAACGCCTTAGCGTACTTGATTGATTCAGCCTTGCAATCGGCATATAGCAATGTCTCTTTGTTGAAGGTTGGGCCAGAAATATAGTTACCCAACGGATCGACGACTGCGCTACCCCCACAAGCTTGTTCGATATTCATCAGCATTTTCTCACGGTAAGGAATTTCGGCTGGGACTTGCTCTGGCTTTATCATCGGCACAGCACTAACTACGAATGCACCTGCTTCAAAGGCATGTTCGCGAATTGCAGGAAACAAATCACAGTTTCGTCCCTCTTTATCGGGATCAGATAGGTGCTTGTCTGTGACCCAACTGCCTGGCCACACGGCCACGTGGAATTCTTCGCCTTTCAGAATCATGGCGGCTCGAACGAGAACCATATGGTTCTCCCAGCAGATTAGGCCTCCAATTCTGCCAATCTTTGTTGAGTAGACGTTGAGGTCCGTCCCATCACCCTGTCCCCAGACTAGCCTTTCGTCGAGAGTAGGCATGAGCTTTCGATGTCTTCCCAGGAGGGTTCCCTTATCATCAATGAAGAGCAATGAGTTGTAGATCGTTCTGGAACTTGGGACGTCGCCGTCGCCGCCGAGCTCGTTGCATCCCATTACGACATGAATATGATGCTTGCGAGCAGCATCACGTAGTTCCTCCGTGTCTTCGCTCGGAATACGAACCGAATTGTCCTGCAGCTTTGCCATGATCTGCATGTATTTCCTTGCGTCGTTCTCGCCTAGTGCCGCTGGCGTCCAGTAAGGATACGTTGGTATCCAAGTTTCTGGAAAGACAACCAACTGGGCATGATTAGAAGCAGCTTCAGAAATCAAATTCTTTGTTTTCTTAATCGTCTCCACTTTGTTAAGAAACACCGGAGCTGCTTGAGCTATAGCAACCCGTACGTTTTCAAGCCCTCCCAACGGAGCCTGTCCGGTCAGAGTTTTCAATTATTCATCTGAGAATGGAATTTTCCATAATCTGCTGGATAAACCATTTGGCAGGCCCTTAATTTTGACAAAACTCAGTTCGAGCGTTTTGTATTAGCGTTGGCCGACGGTTTAGGTGAGTTGAAAGTCCGCTGTCCATGTGCCAGTGATTGGTGCTGGTTGGTTCAATTGGATTTGGCTAAAGTCTGAGCTTGTGAATGTGATTGTCCCGTCGAAGACACCTGTTCCCTGCGTCGAGGTTAGAGTGCCGCTCCATTCGCCTTGGCCAATGAAGGTAGCCTGACCACACCAGAAGAGGAAACAATCGTAAACGGTGCCGGACACTTCCTGAATCGATCCGGATAGGTTCGTGCCGTTAACTGTTCCCACCCATAATCCGTTGGCGGTTATTGGGATTTGGCCGATTGAGGTTTGGAGATTTGCGTTGAGGATCATGTTCATGGATACGGAGTTTGAGTTGACGATCGCGTTCTGTAGGTTTCCGTTCAACGAATAGCCGGTTAAATCTAACGCGAAAGTGCCTTGGCCTCCGCTCGCCATTACCGGAAGGAAAGAGTAACTCAAGGATGCAACGATCAGCAACAATGCTACTCCGAAAATTGCTACACGGTTCGAGTTTGTCATTTGCGTTCTTCTTTCTTTGTGGGCTTCGCAGGTTAAGAATGCGCTGTGACGCGAACACGTCTATAGCAACGCGTAGCTGAAGTGTTGAAGAAACCGGAGTTTAGCATGTGATCACGCATTCCAACTCCCTCAATACATGTCATCGAAGATTGTGAATAAGTCAAGGAGACGGTGGCAGATACCGGGGGATCTGTTTCAAGAGTCAGATAACTACAAAACATCTATGCGTAGTTGCCCCTCGCGATTGCTGCCGTCTCATTGGGCTGCGCCAGATGACGAGAGAGTTCAATCTAGCACGCTAGACTTATTCGAACCCTTCTCTCGATGCCAGCTTATTCCATGAAGTCTTCTGCTTATTCTTGGGTTTTCGATAAAGTTAGTTTTCGATAAAGTTCCGATATTCATGGAGTTCGAGATTGGTGCTATGTCTCGCGGGACGTCGATTGGCTTTGTCGTCCTCGGATTCTGAAACCACTATCCCGAATGAATGTCTATTAAAAAATACCCTTACGATCTGCCTGTCGCATCTTAACAGGCCAAACATTGTCATGCATCCATTTCTTGATTTCCACCTCGTACTTGCGGAAGAAGTCAGGGAGCATATCGTTTTGAGATCGGGCAAGCTCCCATAATTGGAAACTGTCGTGCCCCCTGGTTCGGTCGTAATCTCCCTTTTTGTCGTCAACCTCTTGTTTGAACCATCTCTGACATTCAGTTTTGAGTAAATCAAGCTGTTTGGCTGGGTCAACCTCTTTGGTTAGGGGAACGGCGACGTAGGGGGAAGTAAGGGCGATTTCCTGGATTCGTTTCCATACGCTGGCCTCTCCCTCATTCAATTCCAAGTCGCAAGTCACCCGATGAATGCTAGTGTAGGGAATATCACGTATCCATTCTAGGATTTGCTTCTTATCTCTAACGAAGATAACATTCAGTCTGGTCTTTTGAGATTCGGATACGTCCCATAGCTTCCAACATTGCTCAACGACGGACCTATCTGCGTCTGGTCTCTTGGATCGGTCATAATCTATCTTTCTCCTCTGAGCTTCTTGTTCGAATGTTCTCCTACATTCATCTTGGAGTATTGTAAATTGTTTGTCCGGGTCACGTTCCAGGGCTACGGAAGCAGTATGATAGGTGATTTCCTTGATTCGCTTCCATACCTCAGCTTCTTCTACATCATTCACTATCAAGTCACCCGATAGCACAACCCGGAAGAGATGCGCTGCCGCTACTAGGGCATTCCGAAAACTCTACTCTTTGGAAAGACGGTCTAGCAGTTCGTCTAAGACTTGAATTAGAATCTGCATGGCCACGGCTGGATTACTGAACCGGGTCTCATGGGCGATCTGTAGGCGTTTCTTGGAGCCTTCCAACCATTCCCGAGACGGCTTGGTAAGCGAGGTTTGCGCCATCAGGTTGCTCACCTGGGTCGACGCCCGAGGACCCTAGGCCTTCTTGGTCGGTCCCAGTAGGGTGATTTGCATTTGGGGCAGATCGTCGGAGGTTCCGGGGACCTGGGAATCCATTTGTGGCCGCATCGGGCGCATTGGTAGCCTTCTACCTCTATCTTGATTGTTGGATTCATCCTTTGTTCAGTATAGTTTAGCAGCACTGTTCCTATAAAGGTATGTTTATTGCTTAGCAACACTATACCTAGCTAAGTAAGGTGTTTTAGATGGAAAAGGATTGGCGTGAAATGTTCCAAGTCGAACAAGTCGAGAAACCATTCCAGATGAACGCCGAACACGGCGAATGCGACTCAAGCTGCTTAGACGCTAAGGAACTGAAATGCGTCTGCAGGTGCGGAGGCAAGAATCACGGAGCTAACTTACGGAAGAACGTCAAATCCCTGGACATGTTCGAGGATCCAGTTGAGGCCACGTTCAACCCTGAAGAATACCTGCAGGAGTTAGCGATTCTAGCATGAACGCCACAGAACGAAAAGTTATGGTCGGTAATCTAGTAAGATTGCCGCAACAATTGCTTTACCCACCGCAGTTTAAGTGGACTGCGACTGAGTATTTTCGAATCGACTTAGAACCGTTGAGTCGCATAGGCAAAGTCACCTATGAATGAGGCGCCTCCGGTTCGTGCTCCAAACGGCATACCTACAGGCGCCGACGCTCTCCCAAATCGAACGGATTAGAAGAGCTCGTTAAGGTTCCTCCTTGCGTCAATAGGACAAGTGGCTTACGTTGTCACTTAGATAAGAAACTGTCGAGGTTGAATTACCCTGAGAGGTAATTTTAAAGGAATAGGCCGTCTATCGTCTACACAGATTTCTTGTGTTTTCATGATTGCATTGAGGGATCGTGTACTTACCTATGGAAACTGATTACAACAAAATTCGAGAGGCTCTGATGCGATGGAGTGCCGCTGTCATTGACGTTGAGATACTCGGTGCGAAGAACCACTTCGGTATTGACTTCCCGGCCCCCGCCCGCCAAGCCCTTTTGAACAAGCTTGACGCTTTCTTGACGCGTCCGATACAGCAACGACGAGTAACGGAGTCTCTCGGCACAACAGCCCCCATGGACCTTGCCAGGGGTATAGAAACAGTGATGAAATATGCAGTGTTCAAATCGAAAGAAACCGGGCGGAACTCAGTGACTCCATTTGATGTCAAAGCCTCGATTGAGGCGAATCGGTGCACCTGGCCATTTTGTTAGTGATCGGATGACTAAGCCGGCGGAAAAAGCTCTAGATATTGCACTTGAAGTGACCGGCCAGCTCCTAAGCCTCGCAACAGCAACCATAGCCGCTTCGATTGCTTTTCTAGGACTTTCAGGCATACGCTTTGGTTCTTGGACTATTTGGGTTGGAATTGGAATATTATTGGAATTGGCTTCGGCCGCTGCGGGACTTTTCGTGTATGGGATAGCGGCATCCAAAGTTAAGAAACGAAAAACTGTGGATGTGTCCTATGAGCCTGGGGTACGGTTTGCAGCAGCACTGCAATGGGTTCTCTTCCTGCTAGGCTTGGGACTTGTGGCATATGGTTTCTTTACAGGTCTTCTCCTTGACGGTCACGTAGTTCGTTCTGCCAATTCAACGCTAAGTCTCCAGCCTTTTGCCGGGTTTTGTTTCCTACTAGTTTAGACAGGAAAACAAAATCGGTTCACGATATTGCCTGTGCTCGGTCCTTTTCCAGCAGATTCGGCGACTTACGAGTGGACGCCATTTCTAACTGGTGTGTGTAGTTTGCCTTAAGCGATAATTAAGATCTGTGACCTGCCGACGCACGATCCCTTCAAGCGTGGAAGAGGAATGGGCGTGCCCTAGCCTAGTCGATGAAACTGTGCTCTTCCCACAAGAAGAGCACACAAATGACGTAAAGAATGAGGCACATCAGTTCGGGGTTTCTTTGTACGGAGAGGGAACAGTTTGCTTTACCCACCACAGTTAGGCTATTGAACTGTGACAATAGCGCAGTTCTATGAGACTGCGACTCGTAAACTCACTTTGAGATCAGTTGCCGGTGTCTAACGTGGGCACCGGCACAGAATCACCCATCGCAGTAGAAGCAGTCAACCCCGCGGAACTACCCTGATTAGGCTGCCCGTAACAACAACCACCAGAAGTACGCAAGGCTGCAAAACATTAAACAGAACGCGGCCAGATCGACGGACCAGGGCCAAGACATGATGCGCTTCGAAGGCATCTCTAGTTGGTGAATCTTGGTGCTCAATCCATATTGGAAGAGGTATTTCCATAATCTACAGCGCATAATGTTGCCTACGTTGGCGTCCCTAATTGGTGGCCTCCTGCTGTGGGACTTGTATTGGCATTTCAATGAACTCCTTGGAATGAGGGTTCCTCGGTGGCAACTTACGGCGAACCCAGCGCTTTTCGGTCTTACAGGCGTGATTTTCATAATCCCGTTTGGAACGATAGCACAACGGCGTAACTTCAAGTCGAGGTCAGAGAGAGCATCATGCATCGGCGTGATTTGCTTCGGTTTTCTATTCCTGATCATCATAGCGTTAGAGGCAGGGTTCACACCGCCTCTTGTTAGTTTACCAGACAGTATCGTGGCTTCGATTTTCATCCTTTACTCCGCGTGCGCGGCGTTTCCGGTTATTCGTTGGTTTTTGAAGCCCGACGCAAAGCGACTGAACCCAGAGCCTCGGGTGAACAAATCGATAAGCAAGGTGCCCAGAAAGAAAAAAGTCTCCCATAAACTAGAGTAGACGTCGACTCAGATCTCTGCCTGGTACCACATGCGGATCAAGCAGATTAGTACCACGCGCAGGACGATCTCTCGACCAAATATGCAGAATGGTTTCCAAAACATCGTCTGATGCTAAAACAAAAGCCCCTTCGCCTTTAGAAAATCAACATAACAGATTGATTGACATTCTACGAAATAACATGACCTAAATTATGAAACGGTAAGAAATGAGGCGTTCCGGTGGCATCTCAAGCTGGTCCTTGGTTATCGCTGCGGGTTAGGGGCATAAAACTCTCTCATGTGGGGCTTACGGTGTTTGAACAGGTCTTCGATCCTAGGTACGAGTTCGCCTTTCTCGATAATGTACTCCAAATCTGCTAGACTGACTTTTCCGGTCCGAAGCCTACGAACATGACCATGAGGCCTTTCTACTTCAACTTGTTCGCTTTTTCAAGTGCGAGGGCTATGACGCTGAAGTCTTTGTTTCCTTCACCATTTTCCGTGGCTTTGGAATATTCAGCAAGTGCGACCCTTGACATCGGAAGTCTTGCTCCAGTTTCAGTTGCCTGCTTGTCAGCGAGTTTAAGGTCCTTTAGGAGATTGTTCAGTGAGAAGGCGGGATCAAAGTTTCCAGCCGCTATCTTCGGGCCTTTACCTTCGCTGAAGGCGTTTCTGTGGGGAGTCTTGTTAATTATATCCACGAAAGTTTTGGCATCGAATCCCTGCTTTTGTGACAAGACGAGCGCCTCGGAGAATGATTCCCCGATTAGGCCTAGGTAGAGGTTGACGTCCAGTTTCATCTTGTGGCCGTTTCCGTCCGCGCCAAGCCACACAACTGTTTTCCCGAGCTCGTTCAGAAAGCTCTGGTACCTCTGAAAGACCTCATTACTGCCTCCTACTAGAATTATGAGATCTCCCCTTGAAGCCAAATCCTCACTCCCCACAACGGGAGCATCGAGTCTATCCACGCCAGCCTTCTTTGCCTCTTCGGCGTGCCTAACTGATGCGGTCGGGTCAATAGTGCTCACGTCGATCCACAAACTGCCCTTTCTCATCGAATTAAGAAATCCATTTTCCCCGAGAGCCACGCTGTCGATTGCACTTTGGTCAGTGAGGGAGGTCATTACAATATCAACGGAAGAAGCAAGCTCCTTAGGAGACGGATGAAAAGTAGCGCCTTTTACGACGAGGGGTTCGGCTTTTTGTTCTGTCCTATTGTAGACATGAACCTTGTATCCTCTTGAAAGGAGATTAGACGCAAATGCACTGCCCATCAGGCCTAGCCCGATTACGCCTACCGTTGCCTTTTCTGTTTGCTTAGCGGCGGTCATTCGATGATCACCTCCACCTCTAGCAGCGCACTTCCCCAAAAAATTATCCTAGGCTCTCTCTACTTGGATGCCCCTCGAGGACTCGCTCAAGATTATTATGATTGGATCTTTGCGATTAACGAGCATCTAGTCCTTTGGTCGTTTATTCCTGGAGAAATTGAGAATTGGCTTTTGCGTGAACTTAACAGAGATGATATGAGAAGTACATGCGGGAACCTGCGAGAGTGGATTGAGAGTTCAAGTCAACGAAATTGTTGGTAACAAGTCATGGTAGATAGTCACTGCTGGTAATGTGACTCAGGTCGTCGTCGCGCACCAATATACCCGACGAAGATTCAGGAAATATTGTAGTCAATTTGGACGGGTATCTCAACTGCGAAGGTTTGAGTTGAGCTGAGTTGTTCATCATGGTAGGTCACAGCGAGGCCAACAGAGCCGAATACGCCTGAGAGTCCTGTCATATTCCTTGACTCTAAGTAACCAACGACCGGAAAGATATTTGCGTTGAAAGCTAGGTTGAAGCTCTGCTCCGAGCTCCCGGGTCCCACGGGCATGACGTAGGTTCCCAGCAACTGCAATTCGGTTTGCTTCATGAAAACTTGGAGAGAACTGTTGTACAAAACGAAATCTGTCTGGTTTACTGTGGCGTATCCAGAGTGTGGAGTTATGACAACGACGTTGAACAGTAAGTGAGGATTGGTGGCGTACACTCCGTGTACTGTAACTACAATGATGTCATTAGCGTAACCAAATACATGACTCGTGTCAAGGAAGCCGAAAAAAGAAGAACTCACACCGCATAATAACTTTATGTAAATCACTCCATAAAGTCTTCTGCTTTCTGTGGTTCGGGTGGTAGTCCCTTTCGTTTTCGTATCTCAGAGATGACTGTGCCGACCAGTGATTGTGGGACGGCGGCCCAACGAGCGAACTCAAGTCCCCAGAATGCTCTTCCTTGGGAGGCGCCGCGCATAACTTCGGATAGGTCGAAGCTTTCCGCCGTGGGTAGTTCGCCGACCACGTAGACTAGGTGTCCTCGTTGGTCTACGGATACGATCTTGCCTCGCTTCTGCGAGATCACGCTTGTTGCGGCTCCTAAGAGTTCGGGTGGAACCTTCACGGTGATCCTCTGAATTGGTTCCAGAAGGACGGGGTTGTCGTTGAGGAATGCTACGAAAAAGGCTCGTCTGCTCATAGGCATGATTTGGGCGGGTCCTCTGTGGACTGGGTCTTCGTGTAGGGATATGTCGGTGATCTTCGCTTTGATTCCGCGAATCTGTTCATAGGCTAGGGGCCCCTCTTTCAAGCCCCATCGGTACCCTGCTATGACCATGTCTTTCACTTCCTGAACGTACTGCGCGCCTTTCGTCACCTCGACTAGCATGTTGCTCCCTTCATCCACACTCCAAACTCCACGTGCCTCGTCGGGAGGCCATCCTTCTTCGCGCAGGATCTTTGCCATCTCGTGCTTGTCCTGGTATTCGCCAATCTTCCCCTCCTTTATCATATCGACAATTTTGTCGGGTAGTGGTTCGACGCTGAGGTAGATTTTGTTGTGTTTGTTCGGCGATTTTCCTTCAACTGGCCCAGCTGGACCTCTTATGCTCTCGCGGTAGATTACGATGGGTTTGGATGTGACAATCTCCAGCCCCGTCTTCGTTATCAGGGTATTTGCAATCTCCAAGTGTAGAGTTCCCATTCCTGCGATGAGGTATTCCCCGGTCTCCTCGTTGATCTTGGTGACTAGGTTCGGGTCCTCGAGGCTCAGTCTTCTCAGAAGTTCAACAAGCTTCGGCAAGTCTCGGCTATATTTCGGCTCAACCGCCATCGTTACGACTGGTTCGGTGACGTAGTGAACGGCTTCGAAGGGAGCGATGTCTTTGATGGTTGAAAGCGTCTCACCAGCCTTAGCCGATTCAAGGCCGAGAAGGGCTGGAATGTTGCCAGCACTTATTGTCCCCACGATTTCTCGGTAGGGTCCCATGAAGAGGCACACCTGCTGAACTCTCTGGTCCACACGTGCACCGAGAAGGTGGAACGTTGATCCCTCCGTAATCGTGCCCGAAAACAATCTACCGCTCGCAACAACTCCAGCCTGTGGGTCGACGACGATGTTCGTTATCGCCATAACCACCGGGCCGTTGTCATCGCAGTTGAGCATCGCCTTCCCAACCTCGCTGTCGATGTTCCCCTTCCAGACTTTGGGGACGCGGTATCTTTGCGCCACGTGTGGAGGAGGCATCGCTTCAACCGCCATGTTCAGAACGGCGTCATGCAAAGGCGCTCTTGTGGTCAGTTCAGTTACCTTGTCGTTCAGGTAGGCCTCGACAACGTCGGAGAATCTTACGTTCTGCTCCTTGGCGATCTCCGCGTTGAACCCCCACCTGTCCTTAGCGGAACCCATGGCAACTGTATTGCTTGCGAAACTAACTTTCCACTTCTCACGGTACTCGGGTTCCGCGTAGAGTTCGACGAGTCGATTGAATTCTGTGATAATCCTCCCGATCCTCTCCTGTATCTGGTCGGGGGTTAGCCTCAACTCTTTGATGAGTCGGTCGATTTTGTTTATGTAGAGTACAGGCCGAACCCGTTCTTCAAGTGCCTGCCTGGTAACCGTCTCGGTCTGAACCATAATCTCCTCAACGGAGTCAACCACAACCACGGCTCCATCTGTAGCTCTGAGGGAGCGCGTTACTCGGCCTGAGAAGTCCACGTGGCCGGGCGTATCGATCAGGTTAATGACGTATGGGGTTCCGTTCCGCTCGTGAAGCAGGCTTATGTTGGCAGCTTTAATGGTCATCTGCCGCTTCTGCTCCTCCTCCATGTAATCGAGGGCTAACGCTGTACCAGCCATCCCTGGAGACAGAAGACCGGCGGCGGCAAGGAGGGAATCGCTCATCGTCGTCTTACCGTGGTCGACGTGGGCGATGATGCCCATATATTCCGGACGCGGACTAGTCTACGCCTTTCGGATCTGTTCCTTGTTCGCGATGATCTTCTGAATTTCCGTCGTGGACTTGTAACGGGGCACTATGTCTCAACTCTACCCTGAAATTCGAGATGGCAACAACACACGAACTCATTTAATCATTTTGATTGAGTCGACCAATCAAGAATAGGTAATGCGGGTTCAGAGGATTTCGGGGCTTAGTTTAGTCTAATTATTAGGGAGCCGGCTTCTTTCGCAATTGTGGTGTAGGCTTGGGTTTCGATCTCTCACCATTGGTGGTTCGGCGCCAGATTGCGCTAGATGATCTGAAGGGTCGAAGCCTAGCCGTTGACGCAAACAACTTACTGTATCAGTTTCTCGCCCTGATTCGGATGCGGGACGGAAGGCCATTTACTGATGCACATGGCAACGTGACCTCCCACTTGCTCGGTCTTCTAATGCGAACCACACGCCTCATGGGCGATTATCACGTTCGGCCCGTGTTCATCTTCGACGGGAAACCACCCGACCTCAAAATGAAGACGTTGAAGGCCAGACGCGAATACAGGGAGAAGGCTCGCAGAGAGTGGGAAGATGCGGTGAAGCGACAGGATTACTCGGCGGCGTGGAAGAAAGCGGTGAGAATGGATTCGCTTAACAAAGTCATGCAGGACGACGCCAAGACCCTACTAGCCCTCCTGGGAATTCCATACATTCAAGCCCCCGAGGAAGGAGAAGCTCAGGCGGCATATCTGGCGAGGAAGGGAGATGTATGGGCTGCCAACAGTCGAGACTATGACTCGGTCCTCCTCGGAGCACCGCGCCTCGTCCGCTACGTGACTATTTCTGGACAGGAATTCCTACCCAGCAAAGGTACCTCAAGGCCTCTCATCCCGGAACTCATCGAACTCGAGCAACTACTGAAGACCCTCGAAATATCGAGGGAAGAGTTGATCGATCTAGCAATCCTAGTAGGTACCGACTTCAACCAAGGCGTAAAGGGAGTCGGGCCGAAGACAGCGCTGAAACTCATCAAAAAACATCGAACTCTCGAAAACCTACCATCTGAGTACCAAGACCAACTCCCGCCAGAAATACGAGAAATTCGCAACCTCTTCCTAAACCCACCCATAACCGATGGCTATGATCTCAACTTCAAAGGACTCAACGAAGACGGCCTCAGGCAATTTCTCTGCGCGGAACGGGGTTTCTCACCAGACCGTGTTGATCTCGCGGTTAAGCGAATGCGAGAGTTCTATTTTCAAGAGAAATCAAGTCTGACGAGTTGGCTGAACCCGCCAGGAGCCCCCTAGTTGCCGACCACATTCTCCAAGTTCGCCGACCTATGCCGCAAACTCGAATCCACAACCAAACGCACCGAGAAAGTCGTCTACCTAGTAGATTTCCTGAAGTTGCTCGACTCAAATGAAATCGCACCAGCAGTATCCTTCGTAACAGGGCGTCCCTTCCCAGAATCTGATGAGAGGGTTCTTGAAGTCGGCGGGCAAACTGTGTGGAAGGTTCACCGAAAGACAGGCCAATCTGCTCTTATCCAGTCACCAGTAACGATTCTTGAAGTTTACCGAATCTTCGACAAGATCGCGAACGCATCAGGGTCCGGCTCAAGGCAGCGGAAAGAAATGCTGATGAGCACACTTCTTAGTCGGCTCCCGCGAAGCGACGCGGACTATTTGATGCGCATAGTATTCGGCGAGATGAGGATTGGCGCGGTCGAAGGGGTAGTCCTTGACGCAATTGCGGAAGCCACGTCGATCAACCCCGAGCAAGTTAGGAGAGCGAACATGCTTCTGGGAAGCCTGCCCAATGTTGCAGAGCTAGCCTTGACCAAAGGACGGGGCTCGATCGAAGCGGTTGGGGTGATGCTCTTTGTGCCAATCAAACCTATGCTTGCCGAAATGGCTGACGGAGTCGGTGACGCAATCAAAGAGCATGGAGGTATCTCAGCGTTTGAGTACAAATACGATGGGGCGAGAATCCAGATACACCGCAAAGCCGACCAGATCAAAATATTTAGCCGAAGACTCACGGACGTCACATCCAGCGTCCCAGACATTGTTAATGTTGCCCGCGAACGCATACGCGGGTCCGAATACCTTGTTGAAGGGGAAATCGTGGCAATGGGCCGGGAAGACAAACCACTCCCGTTTCAGGATCTTATGCGGAGGTTTCGTCGGGTTCACGAAATTGACGCCATGGTCAAGAGCATACCGCTCAGGCTGTTCCTGTTCGACGTCATCTACGTAGATGGAAAGTTGCTGATCGATGTCCCGTACGAGAAGAGATGGGAGATTCTTAGAGGCCTGACTGACGGTGAAGTGCTCGCCACAAGAATCGTAACTCGCGACGTCGGCGAAGCGGAGAAACTGATGCAAGCATCCATCCAAGCTGGCCATGAAGGTGTTATGGCAAAGGATTTGAAAAGCACCTACACGCCTGGGGTTCGAGGGAAAAAATGGTTCAAGGTCAAACCTGTCGAAACCCTCGATGTTGTTATCGTGGCCGCGGATTGGGGGTCGGGGCGGAGGAAAGGCTGGTTAAGCAACTATCACCTCGCCGTCAGAGACGAGACCTCAGGAGAATTCCTAGTAGTGGGAAAGACCTTCAAGGGCCTCACAGATCAAGAGTTTACTGAAATCACTCCCAGACTGCTCGGACTCAGGACGAAGGAGACCGACTACACGGTTTACGTGAAGCCATCGATCGTTGTAGAGGTGGCGTTCAATGAGATTCAACACAGTCCACACTACAAATCAGGCTTCGCACTCCGCTTCGCTAGAATCGCAAGGTTCAGAGAAGACAGGAGGTCTGAGGATGCGGATACTCTGCAACGATTATCAAAACTATACCAAGATCAATTTAGGTTCAAATCTCCCGCCGACTTCTGAGGTGAGATCATGAAAGTTGCCTCACTCTTCAGCGGCGGGAAAGACAGTACATACGCCCTCTGGTATGCACAAATGCAAGGCTGGGACGTTGAACGCCTAGTCACAGTCTTCCCCGAAGCTAAGGACTCGTGGATGTTCCATTACCCAGCCGTCAAATGGACTAGCCTGCAGGCAGAGGCAATCGGGATCCCCCAAGTGCATGTCCCGACGGCCGGTGTAAAGGAGGAGGAACTTGAAGACCTCAGAGGAGAATTAGAGAGGCTAAAGAAATCGGCAGGGATTGAGGCTATTGTATCAGGGGCTATCGCCAGCGAATATCAACGAACTAGGCTCGACAATTTGTGCGAAAAACTCGGCTTGAGAAGCTTTGCGCCGTTATGGCATAAGAACGAGACACAGCTAGTACGCGACGAGATTGAAGCCGGATTCGAAATTATCGTCACCGCCTGCAGCGCCCTTGGTCTGGACGAGAGATGGCTAGGCAAGACGCTCAGCGCAAAGGAATTGAAAGAGCTCCTAGAACTAAGGAGAAAGTATGGTCTGAGCGTGGCGTTTGAAGGCGGCGAAGCTGAAACATTTACTCTCGGCGGCCCGGTTTTCAAGAGACGGCTTTCGGTGACAAAGTCGGCGCGCCATTGGGCTGGTGACTCAGGTTATTTGGAGCTTGAGGAAGTACGGTTAGCATAAGGTGGAACTCGTTATGCGTGAATCAGCT